>C687J26845_10000629_pt1 | contig 22996 bp, 26 predicted proteins | sample RifCSPlowO2_12_FD_26845 | JGI IMG/M metagenome (IMG submission 26845)
CCCCAGCCGCTACCAAGCCCCCGCCAAACCACCGATTCCCGGCTGGGTGTGGCTGGCCTGCGGCTTGCTGATCGGCGCCTTTGTGGTGTTTCTGATGAAGCTTGAGCCGGGCCGCGGCGAGATCAAGCGAGTGAAGGAGGAAGTCACCCGCCCGGCCAATAATCCGGCGGCAAAACAGCAGGCCAATAGCCCAACACCGAGCGCCACGCCGGCCAAACCCAAGTACGACTTCTACACCCTGTTACCGGAGTCCGAGGTGATAGTGCCAATGGACGCGCCGGCGGAAAAACCGCCGGCTGCCCTCAGCCCCGAGGAGCTGGCCAAGGCCGATGCCGCACGCGCCCTGGCCGCCCTCAGCGGCCAAACGCCGCCGCCACTACCGGCCGCCAGCGCCACAGCAGCCACACCGCCAGCGACTCTGACCAAGGCGCCGCTGAGCACCCAGTTCTTCCTGCAAGCCGGCTCGTTTCGCAAGCAAGCCGACGCCGACAAGGTGCGCGCGCAAATCATCATGCTCGGCCAAAGCGTGCAGGTTGAGTCGGGCAATGTGCGCGAGGAAACCTGGTACCGGGTGCTGGTCGGCCCCTTCGCCAGCCGTGAGCAGCTCACCCAGGCGCAGAAATCCCTGGCCGCCGGTGGTTTCAGCAATCTGCTGTTACAGCAACGCCAGAGCCGCTAAAGCAGCGCCCCGCCACGCTCTCCGTCCAGCGACCAGCAAGCCTTGGCCGCCGGACGGATGCGCCCACGCTTGAAGCCGTCAAGCGGCGTCCCCATATCAGTTGCATTAGGGCATTTCGCCCCGCTGCATGGAGACGCTCCCCTTGACCACCATCGTTTCAGTGCGCCGCAATGGCAAAGTCGTCATGGGCGGCGACGGCCAGGTTTCACTTGGCAATACCGTGATGAAAGGCAATGCCAAAAAAGTCCGCCGCCTCTACCACGGCCAGGTACTGGCCGGCTTTGCCGGCGCCACCGCCGATGCCTTTACCCTGTTTGAGCGCTTCGAAGGCCAGCTGGAGAAACACCAGGGCCACCTGGTGCGCGCCGCCGTCGAGCTGGCTAAAGAATGGCGTACCGACCGCTCCCTGAGCCGCCTGGAAGCCATGCTGGCGGTGGCCAACAAAGACGCCTCCTTGATCATCACCGGCAACGGCGACGTGGTGGAGCCCGAGCACGGGCTGATCGCCATGGGCTCCGGCGGCGGCTTTGCCCAAGCCGCCGCCATGGCCCTGCTGCAGAAAACCGAGCTGTCCGCCCGTGAAATCACCGAAACCGCGCTGCACATCGCCGGTTCCATCTGTGTCTTCACCAACCAGAATTTGACCATTGAGGAAGAGGACTGCGCCGATCCGGTCGTTTAAAGCTGCTGCGCTCGGTCGCGACGCTTTAAATAACCTGATTAGCGGTTTTTTTCTGGAGCACCTTTCATGCCTATGACCCCCCGCGAAATCGTCCACGAACTCAATCGCCATATCATCGGCCAGGACGATGCCAAGCGCGCCGTGGCCATCGCCCTGCGCAATCGCTGGCGGCGCATGCAACTGCCGGCCGAGCTGCGCGCCGAGGTGACGCCGAAGAACATCCTGATGATCGGCCCCACCGGCGTCGGTAAAACCGAAATCGCCCGCCGCCTGGCCAAGCTGGCCAATGCGCCCTTTATCAAGGTGGAAGCGACCAAGTTCACCGAAGTCGGCTATGTCGGCCGCGACGTCGAGTCGATTATCCGTGACCTGGCTGATGCGGCGATCAAGATGATGCGCGAGCAGGAGATCGTCAAAGTCCGCTTTCGCGCCGAAGACGCCGCCGAAGAGCGCATCCTCGACGCCCTGCTGCCGCCGGCCCGCGCAGGCTTCGGTGATGAGCCGGTGCGCCATGAAGACTCCAACACCCGCCAGCTGTTTCGCAAACGTCTGCGTGAGGGCCAGCTCGACGACAAAGAGATCGACATCGAGCTGGAGGACACGCCGGTCGGCGTCGAGATCATGTCGCCGCCTGGCATGGAGGAAATGACCAATCAGCTGCAAAGTCTGTTTGCCAACATGGGCAAAGGCAAAAAGAAGAGCCGCAAACTTAAAGTCAAAGACGCATTGAAACTGGCCCGCGATGAAGAAGCCGCGCAACTGGTCAATGAAGAAGAACTCAAAGCCGCCGCGCTGGAAGCGGTCGAGCAGCACGGCATTGTGTTCATTGACGAGATCGACAAGGTCGCCAAGCGCGGCAACAGCGGCGGTATCGACGTGTCCCGCGAGGGCGTGCAGCGCGACTTGCTGCCGCTGATCGAAGGCTGCACGGTGAATACCAAGCTGGGCATGGTCAAAACCGACCACATCCTGTTTATTGCCTCGGGCGCCTTTCACCTGAGCAAACCCAGCGACCTGGTGCCCGAGCTGCAAGGCCGCCTGCCGATTCGGGTTGAGCTCAAGGCCCTAACCCCGAATGACTTCGAACGCATCCTCAGCGAACCGCACGCCTCGCTGACCGAGCAATACTGCGCGCTGCTAAAAACCGAAGGCCTGCATATCGAATTTGCCGCGGACGGCATTCAGCGCATCGCCGAGATTGCCTGGCAGGTCAACGAGAAAACCGAAAACATCGGCGCCCGGCGCCTGCACACCCTGCTCGAGCGCCTGCTGGAGGAACTGTCCTTCGGTGCGGGTGAACTGGCCAATGAGTACAGCAGCCCGATTCAAATCGACGCCGCTTACGTCAATAGCCACCTCGGCGAACTCGCGCAGGATGAGGATCTGTCGCGCTATATCCTCTAAGCGATCAGCTTAGCGACATCAGCAGCCGCAGACTTTAGTCTGCGGCTGGCTACTTTCAGCAGGAGGATAAAATGCGCATTCCTACGGCGATCGAGCTACACAAAGCCTCGAAGACCCTGACCCTCAAATATGCCAACGGAGATATTTACCAGCTGCCGGCCGAGTTTTTACGGGTTCACTCGCCCTCCGCCGAAGTCCAGGGGCATGGCAAACCCATACTGCAAACCGGCAAGCTCGGCGTCGGCCTAACCCGTATTGAACCGGCCGGGCAATACGCACTAAAACTGTGCTTCGACGACGGCCATGACAGCGGTTTGTTCACCTGGGACTACCTCGACGGCCTCGGCCAACGACAGGCACAACTCTGGCAGGATTATTTAGCTGCCCTAAGCGCCGCCGGAAAATCGCGCGACCCCAACGAATCCGTGGTCAAGCTACTGCTCTAATCCGCAGTTAGGGCGAGTTTTCTAATTGCCTTAGGCATAATCTGTCATACGTCGGCGCTAGAATGCCGAACTTGCACAATCGCGCTAACTCGGGTAACCAAGGAGCTGGCAGGTTTCATGCATTCAGGCAGACTGAGTGCAGTGCGACCCATGGAGTTCACTCCGCCGCCCGGTAACCCAATCAGTATCCGGTTTTTCGCCCTGTGTCCGCGCCTAGCCGCACAGCTGCCCGACAGGTACTGCCTAGGACAATGGAGTGTTGTAGATGACCAATAAAGACAACAAAGCAAACGAAGATCTGAAAACCCAAGCGATGGACAACACGCTTGGTCTGTCCCCGGTAGTTGGGATTCGCGGTAAAGATATTCTCACCGCTGCCCGCACGGTAATGCTGCAGGCCATCAAACAACCGATCCACAGCGCCAAACACCTGACCCACTTCAGCCTGGCGCTGAAGAACGTCTTGCTCGGTCAGTCGCAGATGGAACCCGAGGCCGGTGACCGCCGCTTCGCCGACCCGACCTGGAGCCAAAATCCGCTCTACAAACGCTATATGCAGACCTATCTGGCGTGGAACAAAGAGCTGCACGACTGGATCGAGGAAAGCAAGCTGGCCGAGCAGGACATCAATCGCGGCCACTTCGTGATCAAGCTGATGACCGATGCGATGGCGCCGACCAACAGCATGGCCAACCCGGCAGCCGTCAAACGCTTCTTCGAGACCGGCGGCAAAAGCCTACTGGATGGCTTGAGCAACCTGGCCAAAGACATAGTCAACAATGGCGGCATGCCCAGCCAGGTCAATATGTCGGTGTTTGAAGTCGGCAAATCGCTGGCTAATACCGAAGGCGCCGTGGTGTTTCGCAACGACGTGCTGGAGCTGATCCAATACACGCCGGCGACCGAACAAGTGCACGAACGCCCATTGCTGGTCGTGCCACCACAAATCAACAAATTTTACGTGTTCGATCTGTCGCCGGAAAAAAGCGTGGCGCGCTTTTGCGTGCGCAATCAGCTGCAAACCTTCGTGGTCAGCTGGCGCAACCCGACCAAGGCACAACGTGAATGGGGCCTGTCGACCTATATCGAAGCGCTGAAAGAAGCCATCGACGTAGTCTGCGCGATCACCGGTAGCAAAGACCTGAACATGCTCGGCGCCTGCTCTGGCGGCATGACCACCGCCTCATTGCTGGGCCACTATGCGGCCATTGGCGAGCAGAAGGTGCATGCCCTGACCTTGCTGGTCAGCGTGCTGGATAACCGCCTGGAGTCCGATATCTCGCTGTTCGCCGACGAGAAGAGCCTGGAGAGCGCCAAACGCCGTTCCTACCAGGCCGGCGTGCTCGAAGGTAAGGACCTGGCCAAGGTTTTTGCCTGGATGCGGCCAAACGATCTGATCTGGAACTACTGGGTCAATAACTACCTGCTCGGCAACGAGCCACCGGTGTTTGACATCCTGCACTGGAACAACGACACCACGCGTCTGCCGGCGGCCCTGCATGGCGAATTTATCGACATGTTTAAGAACAACCCGCTGACCCGCGCGGGCGCACTGGAAGTTTGCGGCACCCCGGTCGATCTCAAGCAAGTCACCTGTGACCTGTTCTGCGTAGCCGGCACCACCGATCACATTACCCCCTGGGAGTCGTGCTACAAGTCGGCCAACCTATTCGGTGGCAAGTGTGAGTTTGTGCTGTCGAGCAGCGGCCATATCCAGAGCATTCTGAATCCGCCAGGCAATCCAAAGTCGCGCTACATGACCAACAGCGCAATGCCGGCCGATCCAAAAGCCTGGCAAGCCAGCGGCACCAAGCACGCCGACTCCTGGTGGCTGCATTGGCAAAGCTGGCAGGCTGAACGCGCCGGCAAACTGAAAAAAACTCCAACCACGCTAGGCAACAAAGCCTTCCCGCCACGTGAAGCCGCGCCCGGCACTTACGTGCATGAGCGCTAGGCAACAGGCTTAATCATCTGGCGCGCCCCAGGGCGCACCAGAGACCCTGATCGTGCAGTAGGGATTGCGTCGCGTGCAGGGCATCGGCGACCTTCTACGCCAATCCGGGAGGGCTTTGCAGAATGCCTCCCGGCAGTACAACCTTTAGGGCCACAGCTATGTCGCAAGCATTTGTTTTTCGTACCATTGACCTGGATGGCAACACCATCCGTACCGCCGTGCGCCCGGGCAAACCGCACCTGACTCCGCTGCTGGTATTTAACGGCATTGGCGCCAACCTGGAGCTGATCTTCCCGTTCGTCAATGCGCTGGACCCCGACCTCGAAGTCATTGCCTTTGACGTCCCCGGCGTTGGCGGCTCGTCCACCCCGAACACCCCCTACCGCTTCCCCGGCCTGGCCAAGCTGGCCGCGCGCATGCTCGACTACCTCGACTATGGCCAAGTCAGTGTCATCGGCGTGTCGTGGGGCGGCGCCTTAGCGCAGCAGTTTGCCCATGACTACCCAGAGCGCTGCAAAAAACTGATTCTCGCCGCCACCGCAGCGGGCGCAGTAATGGTCCCAGGCAAGCCGAAAGTGCTGATGCTGATGGCCAGTCCACGGCGCTATATCCAGCCCTCCTACGGCGCGCACATTGCACCGGAGATCTATGGCGGGGCCTTTCGCCGCGACAAGACCCTGGCACTGTCGTTTGCCAGCAAGGTGCGCTCCTCTGGCAAGCTGGGCTACTACTGGCAGTTATTCGCCGGCATGGGCTGGACCAGCATTCATTGGCTGCACAAGATCAAGCAACCGACACTGGTATTGGCCGGTGACGACGACCCGCTGATCCCACTGATCAATATGCGCATGATCGCCTGGCGAATCCCCAACTCGCAGCTGCACGTACTCGATGATGGCCATTTGTTTTTGATCACCCGCGCCGAAACCGTGGCGCCGATCATCATGAAGTTCCTGCAAGAAGAACGGCAACGCGCGATCATGCACCCGCAACAAACTATCTCACCGAGCCACTGACCGGCGCATCACAGCAAGCCGCGCAATCACTTGACCCACAAGCGAAGCGGGTGTAACAAAGTCGATCGCGCATGCTACTGCCAGCGCAGCAGTGGCATGCACAGAGGCACAAGCCTTGCGGCTTGATTCTTGGCGGTATGACGATGGAGTGTTGCCCCCATGCGAGAGAAACCCGAAACAGATGCCTTACCCGCACCAGTGGCCTATATAAATATGCAGAACGCCATGCTCGGGCTGCGCGGCAAGAACTTCACCTCAACATTACGCACCCTGGCCTTCCAAGGCCTGCGCCAACCGGTGCACAGCGCTCGTCACGCGTTAAGTTTTGGCGCCAAACTGACGCGGGTTCTGCTCGGTGACAAACTGTACCAACCCGACCCCAAGGACCCGCGCTTTGCCGACCCAACATGGCGGCAAAACCCCCTCTACAGTCGCAGCTTGCAGGCTTATCTGGCCTGGCAAGCGCAAACCCAAGACTGGCTAGATCAGAGCAACTTATCCGCCGATGACCGCGAGCGCTCGCGCTTCATCCTCACCCTGCTCAGCGACGCGCTGGCCCCCTCCAACAGCCCGCTTAATCCGCTGGCCGTTAAAGAGCTGTTTAATACCGGCGGTAGCAGCCTCGGCAAAGGCCTGCGTGAGCTTGCCGATGATCTGCTGCATAACGGTGGCATGCCTAAGCAGGTGCACAAGCAAGCCTTTGAGGTCGGTCGCAACCTGGCCAACACCCCCGGCGCGGTGGTGTTTCGCAACGAGTTTGTCGAGCTGATCCAATACAAGTCCATGAGCGAAAAACAGCACGCCATTCCGCTGCTGATAGTGCCGCCACAAATCAATAAATTTTATATCTTCGATCTCAGCCCAGAAAAAAGCTTCGTCCAGTACGCGCTGAAAAACAGCTTGCAGGTCTTTGTGCTGAGCTGGCGCAACCCCGATCCTCGGCACCGCGAATGGGGCCTGTCGACCTACGTGCAAGCACTGGAGCAAGCCATTGATGTGTGCCGCGAGATTTGCGCCAGCCCTTCGGTAAACTTGCTCGGCGCCTGCGCCGGCGGCCTCACCAGCGCCGCCTTACAGGGTCACCTGCAAGCCAAAAAACAATTGCGAAAAGTTAACAGCAGCACCTATTTGGTCAGCCTGCTGGACAGCCAAACTGACAGCCCGGCCATGCTGTTTGCCGACGAGCAAACTCTAGAGGCGGCCAAGCGCCACTCCTTTCAGCGCGGTGTGCTGGATGGCCGTGAGATGTCCAAGGTGTTTGCCTGGATGCGCCCTAATGATCTGGTCTGGAACTACTGGGTCAACAACTACTTGCTCGGCAAACAACCGCCGGCCTTCGATATTCTGTACTGGAACAACGACAACACTCGGCTACCGGCCGCACTGCACGGTGACTTTCTCGACTTCTTCAAAATCAACCCACTCAAGCACGCTGGCGGCTTGGAGGTGTGCGGCACGCCGATCGATCTGAAAAAAATCACTATCGACAGCTTCAGTGTTGGCGGCATCAATGACCACATCACCCCCTGGCGGGCGGTGTATCGCTCCTCACAGCTGCTGGGCGGCAGCAAGCGCTTTCTACTATCCAACAGCGGTCACATCCAAAGCATTCTCAATCCACCCAGTAACCCGAAAGCCAACTATTACGAAAATCCAACGCTCTGCTACGAACCGCTGGACTGGCGAGCGGATGCTCAGCAGGTAACCGGCAGTTGGTGGACGCCCTGGCTCGAATGGATCCAGCAGCGCTCCGGCGAGCGCCGGGAAACCTTGAAGACCCTTGGCAATCAACACTACCCCCCCATGGAAGCGGCGCCCGGCACCTACGTACATCTACGCTAACCACAACCTGCGCTGGCAGCGCAAAAACCAGCGCAGCAGCCTCCGACCACCACTACTAAGAAGACTGGATGAAGACCCGCGACCGCATTCTTGAGTGTGCCCTGAGCCTGTTCAACCAGGAGGGCGAGCCCAATGTTTCGACCCTGCAAATCGCCAACGAACTCGGCATTAGCCCCGGCAATCTGTACTACCACTTCCACGGCAAAGAACCGCTGGTGCTGGAGTTATTTGAGCGCTTTCAGGCGGAAATGGCGCCACTGCTCAACCCGCCGGCCGACGCCCAACTGGACGTGGAAGATTACTGGCTGTTCCTGAATTTGATTGTCGAGCGCTTAGCGCTGTTTCGCTTTCTGTTCCAGGACCTGTCAAACCTGGCCGGACGCCTGCCCAAACTGGCCCGCGGTATTCGTCACTGGCTCAACGCCCTGAAACGCACCCTGGCCGAGTTACTCGCAGGCCTGAAAGCCCAAGGACAACTCGAGAGCGACACCCTCGCCCTCGGGCAACTGGTCGAGCAGATCACCCTGACCTTGCTGTTCTCACTCGACTACCAGCGCATTCTTGGCAACCGGGGCGAAAATCGCTTGGTGGTCTACCAGGTAATGATGCTGGTCGCACCGCACCTCGCCAACGGCGCCCGGCACACCGCCGAGCAACTGGCACAACGCTATCTAAAAGCCTAACAGGCCGTTGAAAAACTACCTGCGTTGCCGATACGGCGTTAAAAACAGGCTCAAAATGCTCATTTACAGCACGTAAACTCCGCTTTTCGCCTGTTTTTGCCTTGCCTCGACTGCCTCGTCTACATTTTTCAACGGCCTGCTAAGCCGCGACGCCAGCCAAACAATTTAATTCGCTCAAACGCAAACGCCCGGCACTAGGCCGGGCGTTTGTGAAACCTGAATTAATCAGGCCTGGGTAGCTGTGCTCGCAGGTGCGGCAGCAACTGCTGCCGGCGCTGGAGCAGCTACCGGTGCAGCAGCGGGCTTGGCCGCAACTGGCTTGGCAGCTACTGGTTTAGCCGCAGGCTTAGCCACCGCCTTGACTGCAGGTTTAACCGCAGGCTTGGCAGCGGCAGGCTTGGCCACAGCTTTAACCGCTGGCTTAGCCGCAGGTTTGGCAGCAACAGGTTTAGCCGCTGGCTTTTTGACCGCAGGCTTAGCCACAGCTTTAACCGCTGGCTTAACCGACTGAGCCGAAATACCGGTCAGTTTTTCGATTTGCTTGGTCAGTACTTCAACCTTGCTGTGCAGTTCTTTAACTTCATTGCGGCTCGGTACACCAAGACGCGAAATAGCGTTGTTCAGGCGCTTGTCGAAAGCATCTTCCAGCTCGCTCCACTTGCCCCAAGCCTTTTCTTTAACTTCTTCAACTTTCGACTTGGCCGAGCCCACGGAGGACTTCACGACGCCAACCTGCTTAGTCACTTCAGCCTTAGCCAGCTTCTCAGCTTTCTCGCCGTCGGTAACCAAGCCATCAAACAGCTTCTCGCCGTCCTTGCTGACCTTGGAGTAAGCACCAAGACCTGCCAGCCAAATTTGACGCGAATACTTTTCTACTTCGTTAACCCAAGTAGTGGTTTCTTTTTCGATCTTCTTCTTGCCAGCCATGTGATTCCCCTTATTTAGCTTTAGCCGCGCGCTCGAGCATTGCATTGAGCACATCGAGCTTAGCAGAGAGTGCGTCAACGTCCTGTTTGGACGGAATACCGAGACGATTCAGGCCGCTAGCAACGCGACGATCAAAGGCTTGCTCGACTTTTTCGAACTGCACTTCAACCTTGCCTTTAACGCCTTCGACACGGTCTTTAACGCTGACTTTAACGCTGTCGATTTGGCTGTTAGCGGCTTCCACTTGTTGATTTACCAGCTTCTTGCCTTGCTTCTCGACGCCTTCACCGGCCTTGACCAGATCCAGCAAGTAGCCCGCGCCTTCTTTGCCCGCTTTAGCGTAAGCGCCAAGACCGGCCAGGTAGATTTTGCGCGCATAGCCTTTAACATCGGCCAGCACTGTGGTTTCGCTAGCAACGTTGCTGGCGGGTTTCTTAACGGCGATTTTTTTCGGAGCAGTAGCCATGATGCACCTCACACAGGGTGATAAAAGAGTCGCCCTTCCTCAGGGCTTATGTGCAAGGTAGCGAGGAAAATTAGAAACCACATACTAAGCCGCAAAATAATTGACTTAGGCCTGCAGCGACTCATCCAGGGTCTTTTCAATTTCACGCTTGATGCTGCCGCCCATGGCGGACAGCAGCAGCCCCAAATTCAATTCAACCCGTACCTGATCTTCAGTGACGGCGATCAGCCCATCGGCGCCGCTGCGTTTAAATTCCAGGCTGTTACCAACCCAGCGATAACGCACGTCGTACTCGCTCGCCAAACGCTCGGCGAGCTGCTCGGCTTTTGCCCGTGCGCCGGCCAGGCCGAGCGAATGCGGTCGTTCAATTTTAATCCGGGCCATCGATAACTCCTGACTGCGACCTTAAGTCGCGCAACTATAACAGGCCGTCGCAGCCCTCTAAGCGAATGCAGCAGCGCGTCGCCAAGACAAAGCCGGTCGCCGGGATTAGAATGGCCGGCACTTTCTTGCGGTGACAGTGAAATGAACGATCCACGCAAAGCCGGCGACGGCGAACCGACCACCCACTTCGGCTATCAAAACGTACCGGAAAGCCAAAAGGCGCAAAAGGTCGCTGAAGTGTTCCATTCGGTCGCAGCCAAATACGACCTGATGAACGACCTGATGTCCGCCGGCGTGCACCGCCTGTGGAAGCGTTTCACCATCGAACTGTCGGGCGTGCGCAGCGGTAATCGGGTGCTGGATATCGCCGGCGGTACCGGCGATTTGAGCAAGCAGTTCTCCCGCCTGGTCGGCCCAACCGGCGAAGTGGTACTGGCCGACATCAATGCCTCGATGCTGCAAGTGGGTCGCGACCGTCTGCTCGACTTGGGCGTGGCCGGCAATATCAAATTTGTTCAGGCCGATGCCGAGAAGCTGCCCTTCCCGGACAATTACTTTGATGTGGTGACCATCGCCTTCGGCTTGCGCAACGTCACCCATAAAGAAGATGCCCTGCGCTCCATGCTGCGGGTACTCAAACCCGGCGGTCGCCTGTTGGTGCTGGAGTTCTCCAAACCGACCAGCGCCTTGCTGTCCAAGACCTATGACGCCTACTCATTCAGCCTGCTGCCGATGATCGGCAAACTGATCACCGGCGATGCCGACAGCTACCGCTATCTGGCCGAGTCGATCCGCATGCACCCGGATCAGGAAACCCTCAAGGCGATGATGGTCGAGGCCGGTTTCGAGCGCACCAGCTATCACAACATGACCGGCGGCATAGTCGCCCTGCACCGCGGCATCAAGCCCTGATGATGCTGGCCGGACTGCTGGCCGGCGTTGAGCTAGGCCTTAATCGCCTCTTGCGAATGGACAGCACCGCACTGCCGCGCCTGGCCAGTTTGAGCGGCAAAGTGATTGCCATCGACGGCCAAAGCCCGGCGTTGCAGCTGTTTATTCTGCCCAGCAGCGAAGGCTTGCAACTCGCCAGCCAGTGGTTGGCACCGACCGATTGCAGCCTGTGCGCCAGCCCCGCCAACCTGCTGCAACTGGCCCTGGCCAAAGACAAGACGGCAGTACTGCATCGCCCGCAAGTCAGCCTCAGCGGCGACAGTGCGGTGCTGCTGGAACTGGTCGCGGTGTTGCAAGACCTGGAGTTGGACTGGGAGTACGAACTGTCGCGCTGGCTCGGTCCGGTGGCCAGCCAATTGCTCGGCGGTCACTTGCGCAGTCGCGCGCGCTGGGGCACGCAAAGTTTTGCCAGCCTGCGCCAGGATCTGGCGGATTACCTCAGTGAAGAGTCCCGTAGCCTGGTCGGTCAGCGCGAAGCCGAGGCCCGCTTCGCCGAGCTTGACCGCCTGAAACTCGATCTCGATCGCCTCGACGCCCGTGTGGCGCGTCTGTCTATGCCGCCCGCGCGGCCCATGCCCCTCACGCCTAGCGATCCTGTATGAAGCTGCTTGCCGTTCGCCGTCTGTTCCGAATCCTGCGTGTCGTGGTCCGCTATCGCCTCGACGATTTGCTCCTCACGCTGCCGCTGCCCTGGTGGTTGCGCGCCTTAAGCTATGGCCTGCCGTGGCGCTGGTTACCGCGCAAGAGCCTGGATATCTCACGGGGCGCGCGCCTGCGTCTGGCCCTGGAAGACCTCGGGCCGATCTTTATCAAGTTTGGCCAACTGCTCTCCACCCGCCGCGACTTGTTGCCCATCGACATCGCCGACGAACTGGCCAAGCTGCAGGATCAAGTACCGCCGTTCGACGCCGCCCTCTCGGTGGCCCGCATCGAGGCGCAACTCGGCGCCAAGGTCGGCGACGTGTTTGCCCGCTTCGACAACGAGCCGCTGGCCTCGGCCTCGGTCGCCCAGGTACACGCCGCGCAGCTGAAAAGTGGCGAAGAGGTGGTGGTTAAAGTTATTCGCCCGGGGCTCAAACCCATCATCAAGCAAGACCTGGCTTGGCTCTATCTGCTGGCCAAATTGGCCGAAGCTGTGTCCAGCGAAGCGCGACGCTTGCATCCGGTAGAAGTGGTCAGCGATTACGAAAAAACCATCTACGACGAACTCGACCTGCTGCGCGAGGCCGCCAACGCCAGCCAGTTACGCCGCAACTTCAGTGACTCGGAGATGCTTTACGTGCCGCAGGTGTACTGGGATCTGTGCCGGCCCAAAGTGCTGGTGATGGAGCGCATCTACGGCATTGCAGTCACCGATCTGGCCACCCTCGCCGATCAGCGCACCGACATGAAATTGCTGGCCGAGCGCGGCGTCGAGATTTTCTTCACCCAGGTGTTTCGCGACAGCTTCTTCCACGCTGACATGCACCCCGGCAATATCTTCGTCAGCACCCGCACGCCGTGGAATCCGCAATACATCGCCATCGACTGCGGCATCATCGGCAGCCTCACCCCGGAAGACCAGGACTATCTGGCGCGCAACCTGATCGCCTTTTTCAAGCGTGATTACCGCCGCGTCGCGCAACTGCATATCGACTCCGGCTGGGTGCCCGCCGACACCAAGGTCAACGACTTTGAAGCGGCGATTCGCACCGTCTGCGAACCGATTTTTGAGCGCCCACTGAAAGACATCTCCTTCGCTCAACTGCTGTTGCGGCTGTTCCAGACAGCGCGGCGCTTCAACATGGAAATCCAGCCACAGCTGGTGCTGCTGCAGAAAACCCTGTTGAACATCGAAGGCCTCGGGCGCCAGCTGTATCCCGACCTCGACCTTTGGACCACCGCGCAACCCTTCCTGGAGCGCTGGATGCGCGAGCGCATCAGCCCACTGCAGCTGCTGCGTAACCTGCAAAGCCAGGCCGAGCAAGTGCCGCACCTGTCGCAAATGGCCAAAGAGACCCTGGAGCGTCTGCGCCAGCCAACTGCCCCTAGCGTCGCATCAAGCCCTACGGCCATGGCTTGGCCAGGACGACTGCTGGGTGCCTTATTGGTTGCCGGTGCCGTCAGCCAAGGGTTGACCCTAACGCTGCTCACCTGGCCCGCCTGGGCCATGCTGGCCGGCGGCCTGTACTTGGTCGTGCGCCGATAGCCCTGTCGCCGATAAACTGGCAGACTGTTCAATACTTTTTACGGCCGTTAACAGCCGGCCGCAGCGGAACTGATATGAGCAATTGGTTAGACAGCATCAAGTGGGACGCCGACGGCCTGGTACCGGCCATCGCCCAGGACCATAAAACCGGGCGCATCCTGATGATGGCCTGGATGAACCGCGAGGCGTTGCAACTCACCGCCACCGAACAGCGTGCCATCTATTGGTCACGTTCGCGTGGCAAACTGTGGCGCAAGGGCGAAGAGTCCGGGCATGTGCAAAAGCTCCATGAGCTGCGCCTGGACTGCGATGCCGACGTGATCATCCTGATGGTTGAGCAACTGGGCGGCATCGCCTGTCACACTGGCCGCGAAAGCTGCTTCTATCGAGTCTTCAAGAATGGCGCCTGGCAGATTGTCGAGCCGGTACTGAAAGACCCCGCCAGCATTTATGCCAGCGCACCGAGCGCACCAGGACACCACCATGACTGACACCCTCAGCCGCCTCGCCGCCGTATTGGAGGCGCGCAAAGGCGCCGCCGCCGACAGCTCCTACGTCGCCAGCCTGTACCACAAGGGCCTGAACAAGATCCTCGAGAAAGTCGGCGAAGAATCGGTGGAAACCATTCTCGCCGCCAAGGACGCTGAGGTTAGCGGCGACTGCAGCGACCTGATCTACGAAACTGCCGATCTGTGGTTTCATAGCCTGGTGATGCTTGCCGCGCTTGGGCAACATCCGCAGGCGGTGCTTGACGAGCTGGACCGTCGTTTTGGTTTGTCTGGTCACGACGAAAAAGCCGCGCGCGCGAACACCACCGAATAAACAACTTAATGAGGCGAAACTGTCATGGGTATTTTTGACTGGAAACACTGGGTCGTTATTCTGATTGTGGTGGTATTGGTGTTCGGCACCAAGAAACTCAAAGGTTTGGGCACTGATATTGGCGAGTCGATCAAAGGCTTTCGCAAAGCCATGAACGATGAAGACAAACCCGCAGAACCTAGCCCGACGCCAGCGCCAACGGCTGCACCGCTCAACCAGCCCAACACCATCGACGTGCAGGCACAAAAAGTCGAGCAGCCGGCCCACAAGGAATAACCCGCGATGTTCGGCATCAGTTTTGGCGAATTACTGCTGATCGGCCTGGTCGCCTTGCTGGTGCTCGGCCCGGAACGCCTGCCGGGCGCGGCGCGCACCGCCGGCCTGTGGATCGGCCGGTTAAAGCGCAGCTTTAACTCGATCAAACAGGAAGTGGAGCGCGAGATTGGTGCCGACGAAATCCGCCGCCAACTGCATAACGAAAACATCATGGCGCAACAGAGCAAGTCGCACAGCGCCCATGCTGCGCCTAACGACAGCGAGCCTATGACCGCGCTGGAAACTCCGCCAGCGGTCGACCCTGAACCGCCCCAACCGCCGCGTGCCCTATGAGCAGTCAACCCGCTGACAAAGCCGAAGCCGACGCGCAGATGCCCCTGGTCTCGCACCTCACCGAACTGCGCACGCGCCTGTTACGGTGTGTGGCCGCGACCTTTTTGATCTTTGCCGGGCTGTTCTATTTCGCCCAGGACATCTACACCTTCGTGTCCGCCCCGCTGCGCGCCTATCTGCCGCCCAACGCCACGATGATCGCCACCGACGTGGCCTCGCCCTTTATCGCGCCCTTCAAGCTGACCATGATAGTCGCGCTGTTTCTGGCCATGCCGGTGATCCTGCAACAGGTCTGGGGCTTTATCGCGCCTGGCCTGTACAAGCACGAGAAACGCATCGCCATGCCGCTGCTGGCCTCCAGCATTGTGCTGTTCTATGCCGGCATGGCCTTCGCCTATTACCTGGTGTTCCCGATCATTTTCCACTTCTTCGCCAGCGTCACCCCCGAAGGCGTGTCGATGATGACCGACATCAACAGCTACCTGGATTTCGTGCTGACGCTGTTCTTCGCCTTCGGCGTCGCCTTCGAGATTCCGGTCGCCGTGGTACTGCTGATCTGGATTGGCGTGGTCGATGTGGCCTATCTGCGCAAGATCCGCCCCTATGTGGTGATCGGCTGCTTCGTGGTCGGCATGGTGCTGACGCCACCGGATATTTTTTCGCAAACCCTGCTGGCCGTGCCGATGTGGATGCTGTTTGAAGTCGGCGTGTTGTTCGGCAGCTTGATACACAAGCGCGGCGAGCATCCCGAGGATCAATCCTCGGACAGCAACAGTGGCGACCAACCGCCTGCCACCCAGCCGTGAACCTGCTGCTACTGGAAGACGGCGACTTTATCGCCGCCGACCGCGTGCTGCTGCAAGGCCGACGCCTCAAGCACCTGCAAGAGGTGCATCGCGCCGCCGTCGGCGACAACCTGCGGGTCGGTCGCCTCAACGGTCTGATGGGCCAGGGCCAATTGCTGCGCCTCGACCCAACTGAGGCCGAACTGCAGATCAGCCTCGACCAACCGCCACCGGCCAAACTGCCCCTGACCCTGCTCTTAGCCCTGCCGCGCCCCAAGATGCTCAAGCGGGTGCTGCAGACCGTGGCCAGCATGGGCGTGCCCAAGCTGATCTTGCTCAACAGTTACCGGGTAGAAAAAAGCTTCTGGCAGACGCCATTCCTGCAGCCGGAAGCCATTCGCGAGCAACTGATTCTCGGCTTGGAGCAGGCCCGCGACACCGTGCTGCCCGAGGTGCTGATCGAAAAACGCTTCAAGCCCTTCGTCGAGGACCAGCTCGGCGAACTGGCCCGTGGCAGCCTCGGCCTGGTCGGCCACCCCGGCGACTACCCCAGTTGCCCGCGCGCGGTCAGCCAGACAGTCACTCTGGCCATCGGCCCCGAGGGCGGCTGGATTCCCTATGAAGTGGAAAAACTCGCCGCCGCCGGCCTGCAGCCGGTACAGCTGGGCGAACGCATCCTGCGGGTCGAAACGGCGGTCACCGCCTTGCTGGCGCGTTTGTTTTAGCCGCCAGCGGCGGACTGCTCATGAGGCCCTGAAACGGCCCTACGCCTTCTTGGCGTGCCAGTGCGCCGGCAACAGCTGCCCCTGCAGGGCCGGCGCCTCGCGCAGCGTCATGTCGCGCGCCACCAGCGGCTCACCACACTCGGAACAGACCAGCACGCCGTGCATCTCATGGCCACAGCTCTTGTGCACATGGAGAATCGGCGCGCCCTCGGCACCGCTCAGATGCCGATCGCCCCAGTTCACCAGCGCCAGCACCGCCGGATACAGGTCATGGCCTTTTTCGGTCAGGCGATATTCCTCACGCAGTGGCCGCTGCTGGTAGGCCTGCTTGATCAATACGCCAGCCTCGGTCAGCTTCTTCAACCGGTCCGCCAGCACATGGCGGGTGACGCCCAGGCGCTTTTCGAAATCATCGAAACGTCGCACCCCGAGAAAACATTCCCGCAGCACCAGCAAAGTCCAGCGATCACCGACAACCGCCAAAGTGCGGGCCAACGAACAGGGCTGTTGATCGAGCTCTTCCCAACGCATGACTAAACCTCGGCAAATTCATGGAGCTAGAATAACTTGACAGGTTCTAAAAAGGAACTGACCATTCAGCAAGGTTCCAAAACAGAACTCTGGAGAAGGTTATGTCTGAACGCAAAGCAATATTGGTCATGGGCGCCGGCGATGCCACCGGCGGGGCGATTGCCAAGCGCTTCGCCCGCGAGGGCTATGTCGCCTGTGTGGCGCGGCGCAGCGCCGACAAACTGACCGCGCTGGTGGATGAAATCAGCGCCGCTGGCGGTACGGCGCGGGCTTTCGGCTGCGATGCGCGGGTGGAAGAACAGGTGCTGGAGCTGTTCGCCACCATCGAGCGCGAGATTGGCCCGCTGGAAGTGGTGGTGTTCAATATCGGCGCCAACGTGCGTTTCTCGATCACCGAGACCACCGAGCGGGTGTACCGCAAGGTCTGGGAAATGGCCGCCCTGGCCGGTTTTCTCACCGGCCGCGAAGCCGCCCGGGTGATGCTGCCGCGTCAGCGCGGGACCATTATCTTCACCGGTGCCACCGCCTCCCTGCGTGGCGGCAAACACTTCGCCGCCTTTGCCAGCGCCAAGTTCGCCCTGCGCGCCACCGCCCAGAGCATGGCCCGCGAACTGGGCCCACAGGGCATTCATGTCGCCCATCCGATCATCGACGGCGCCATAGACACCGCCTTTATTCGCGACAGCTTCCCAGAAATGTACAAGCTCAAGGACCGCGACGGCATCCTCAACCCCGAACATATCGCCGACACCTATTGGCAAATTCACTGCCAGCCGCGCGACTGCTGGGTGCATGAGATGGATCTGCGGCCTTGGTTAGAGACTTTCTGAGCAAGCTATTGCGGGCTTCGCGCGTGATGCCGCGTTTCGCCTTGTGACCCACATGGATGTGGGAAATGCCGCTAACCGCAGGGAGCGTATGCGGCCCTGACCTTCGCTCATAACGCTTGCGACCCTTGCTACCTCTTTGGAGTAATCATGAGCAAATCCCTGGAATTCTTTTTCGACTTCGGCAGCCCGACCACGTATCTGGCCTGGACCCAGCTGCCGAAAATCGCCGCCGATGCTGGCGCCGAGATCATCTGGCGACCCATGCTGCTGGGCGGCGTATTCAAGGCCACCGGCAACCAGTCGCCGGTCACTATCCCGGCCAAAGGCCGCTACATGCTGCAGGATCTGGCCCGCTTCGCCCGCCGCTATGGCGTGCCCATGGTGTTTAACCCGCACTTCCCGATCAATACCCTGACACTGATGCGCGGCGCTGCCGGCTACCTGGATACGCCGCAGTTTCAGCCCTATGTGCAGGCGATATTCGAAGCCATGTGGGTCCAGCAGAAAAACCTCGGTAAACCTGAGGTGGTCGCCGAAGTGCTGGGTGCGGCGGAACTCGATCCGCTCGAGTTCGAGCGGCTGGTGAGTGACGAAGAGGTCAAGGAACGCTTGAAAGGCTTCACCGAACAAGCGATCCAGCGCGGAGCCTTTGGCGCACCGACTTTCTTCGTCGGTGATGAGCTGCACTTTGGCCAGGACCGTCTCGACTTTGTCGCCGAGGCCTTGCGCAATTGAGATTGTTGCCGGGCTCTTGCAAGAGCCCGGCAACGGTTACAACACCTGACGCAAAAACGCCTGGGCGCGCGGGTCTTGTGGTTGGCTGAAGAACTGCGCCGGCGCCGCATCTTCCAGCAGTTTGCCGTGATCGAAGAACAGCACTCGGTCGGCCACTTCCCGGGCGAAACCCATTTCGTGGGTGACGCAGACCATGGTCATGCCTTCCAGGGCCAGGGTCTTCATCACGTCGAGCACTTCGCCGACCATCTCCGGATCCAGCGCCGAAGTCGGCTCGTCGAACAGCATGACTTTCGGCTCCATCGCCAGCGCCCGGGCGATAGCCACCCGCTGCTGTTGGCCGCCAGACAGCCGTGAGGGAAACTCATGGGCCTTCTGGGCGATGCCGACCTTCTCCAGCAAGGCCCGGGCCTTTGCCTCGCTGTCCGCGCGGCTGAGTTTACGCACCACTTGCTGGGCCAGACAGAGGTTGTCCAGCACGCTCATATGGGGGAACAGGTTGAAGTGCTGGAACACCATGCCGACTTCACGGCGGTAGGCGTTGACGTCGGTTTTCGGATGGCTCAGGTCCAGGCCATCGATGCTGACCGAGCCGCTGTCGAGGGTTTCCAGGCCATTCAGGCAACGCAGGAAGGTGGATTTACCCGAGCCAGACGGGCCTATCACCACCAGCACTTCGCCCTTGGCCACCTGGGTGCTGACGTCATCCACCGCACGCACCACTTGCCCGCGGGCGTCGAAGACTTTGACCAACTGACGAACTTCAATCACTTTGCGCGAGCCTCCGCTCCAGCCGTCGGGCAATCTGCGACAGCGGTAAATTAATCAGCAGGTACAGGGCCGCCACACAGAACCAGATCTCGAAGGTCGAGAACGAGGTGGTGATGGCTTCGCGACCGCTTTTGGTCAGCTCGGTGATGGCAATCACCGAGACCAAGGAGGTGTCCTTGACCAGGCTGATAAACTGCCCGGCCAGCGCCGGCAACACCCGTTTGAAGGCTTGCGGCAGCACCACATAACGCATCGCCTGCAGGCCGTTCAGGCCCAGGGAGCGGGCCGCCTCGGCCTGGCCTTTGACCACCGACTGCACGCCAGCGCGGACGATCTCCGCCACATAGGCGCCGGTAAACAGCGCCAACGCCGCCACCCCGGCGAACTCGCGGGACAGATTGAGCACGGTGCCGATAAAGAAGTAGAAGATGAAAATCTGCACCAGCAGCGGCGTGCCGCGCACCAGTTCGACATACACGGTCGACAGGTCGCGCAGGGTCGGGTTGCTCGACAACCGGCACAGGCCAGTGAGCAAGCCAATCACCAACGCCAAGGCGCCAGCGGCCAGGGAAATCCACAGGGTCGTCAGCAAGCCCCAGACCAGCGGGCCGGCGGCCCAATGCCGGGTCACGCCCAGCACATCGCCTTCGGCCACGTCATCGCCAACCGCCAGCTGCAGGCTATCGCTGTCCACGGTCAGCAACTGCTCGACAGCAGCGCTGCTGCGCAGGGTCACCTCGGTGAGCGCGCCGTGCGCCGTCAGCGCCGCCACTTGCCCGTAATCATCGGCGCGCTGCTGGACTTCGGCCTGGTAGGCGAAGTACTGCGGCAAGCGATTCCAGTGCCACTCGTAGGAAATCAAGGAAGCGGCAAACCAAAGACTGCCGGCCAGCCCCAGCAAGATAACCCCGGTCAGCAAGTGCCAAGGCCATTGGGCTTTTTTCTGTTTAGCCACGCCCCGTATCCACCATTAAAAAAACCATCAATAAAAAACCATAAATAAGCCCGCCCTAAATGCGAACGCGCAGGCGTCGAGCCTGTTCAAGATCGTTACGAGCGCAGGTCAGGCAAGGAGAAAACAGGCGAGGACGCGGAGTTTACGAGTTGTAAATGAGCAGTCCGAGCCTGTTTTCAACACAGCATGGCCAAGCGCAGTAGATATTGAGCAGGCTCGTAGCTGCGCGTCGGGTCAGCAGTCTAGCGAGAAGCAGCCAGCGGCTTACTCCATGTCCTTCAACCAGCTGGTGTCTTTAAACCACTTGGCGTGCAGGCGATCGTAGGTGCCGTCGTGGCGGATCTGCTGCAGGTAGTTATTGATCCAGTTGAGGCTGTCGTAGTCGCCCTTCTTCAAACCAAAGGCCAGCGGCTCATAGGTGAAGGGTTCTTCGAGGTACAGCAGTTTGCCGGCGCCGGCCTTGTTGACCGCCACCACGTTGTAGGGCGCGTCATAGACAAAGGCATCGGCCTTGCCATTGACCACGTCCATCACCGCTTCTTGCTCGTTGTCATAACCGTGGTACTCAGCCTTGCTGATCAGCTTCTTGGCGATCATTTCGCCGGTGGTGCCGATCTTCGAGGTCAGGCGGTACTTGGGGTCGTTGAGGTCTTTATAGGTCTTGATCTGGCCTTGCAGGTCCTTGCGAATCAGCAAGGTTTGGCCGACCACGATAAAGGGTTCCGAGAAGTTCAGGCGCAGATTGCGCTCCTGGGTCAGGGTCATGCCGCTGCCGATCATGTCGAACTTGTTGGTCAGCAACGCCGGGATGATGCCGTCATAACTGGTGGACACCAGCTCCAGCTTGACACCCATGGCCTTGGCCATGTCTTTGAGCAGATCGACTTCAAAGCCGATGATCTCGCCGCGCTTGTTGGTCATTTCGAACGGCATATAGGTGGGGTCCATACCGACCCGCAGGGTGCCGCTTTTAACCGCGTCTTCAATGGCGCCGGCCTGCGCCGCAGCGCCACCGAGGGTGGTGGCGGCCAATAACAATGTGGCGAGAAACTTTTTCATTTTCGCTCCAAACAAGGGAATAAATTCAGGATCGACCGTCAAGCCCAGCAATGACGCTCGTTTTGTGTCGCGCATGTTACCCGCTGAGGGCCGCGCTGACGACCGCGACGGCAGCTTAAACGTCGCATTGCCGCACTCGGGCGACGATCTGCAGGCTTTAGCTTTGCAGCAAAAAGGTCACCGGGCCGTCGTTGACCAGATGCACCTGCATGTCCGCGCCAAACTCACCGCAGGCCACCAGCGGATGCGCAAGCTGCGCCTGGCTGAGCAGATAATCGAACAGTTGCGCGCCCAACTCAGGCGGCGCGGCGCTGGAGAAGCTCGGCCGCAAGCCGCTGTTGGTGTCGGCCACCAGGGTGAATTGCGAAACCAGCAACAAGCCGCCACCGACATCGCGCAACGACAGGTTCATCTTGCCGGCGGCATCGCTAAACACCCGGTAGTTGAGCAGTTTTTGCAGCAGTTTGTCGGCGCTGGCGCGGTTGTCTTGCGGCTCGACGCCGACCAGTACCAGCAAGCCTTGTTCGATCGCGCCGACCACCTGGCCGGCAACCTCAACCCGCGCCTGACTGACGCGCTGTAACAGCGCCTTCATGCCTCGTCGGGGGCCAGGTCGAGCAAGCGATGGGCTAACTGATCGGCGGCCCGCACCAAAGCATCGGTGATCCCCACTTCGGAGGCGGCGTGGCCGGCATCGCGAATAATCTGCAGCTCGCTATTGGGCCAGGCTTGGTGCAGCGCATGGGCGTTATCCAGCGGACAAACCACATCGTAGCGACCGTGAACTATGACGCCCGGCAGGTGGGCAATTTTCGGCATGTCACGAATCAGCTGATCGGGTTCGAGGAAGGCCTGATTGACGAAGTAATGGCATTCGATCCGCGCAATCGACAGCGCCCTATGGGCATCGCTGAAACGCTCGACCACTTGCGGATTGGGCCGCAAGGTGGCGGTGCGACCTTCCCAGGTCGACCAGGCCTTGGCCGCATGCATCTGGGCAATCTGATCCTGACCGGTCAGGCGCTTGTAAAAGGCCTGCATCAGGTCGCCGCGCTCCTCTGGCGGGATAGGTGCCAGGTAGTCCTCCCAGTAATCGGGGAACATGCGGCTGGCGCCATCCTGATAGAACCACTGAAAGTCCTGCGGCCGGCAGAGGAAGATGCCGCGCAAGATCAGCCCATGCACACGCTCTGGATGGGTTTGCGCGTAAGCCAAGGCCAAGGTCGACCCCCAGGAGCCACCAAACAGCACCCATTTTTCGATGCCCAGCTGCTGGCGAATATGCTCAAGGTCATCGACCAGGTCCCAGGTGCTGTTGTGTTCCAGGCTCGCGTGGGGCGTCGAACGGCCACAACCGCGCTGATCGAAGGTGACGATGCGGTACAGGTTCGGGTCAAAGAAACGCCGGCTCAGCGCATCGCAACCAGCGCCTGGCCCGCCATGAATAAACACCACCGGCAAACCATCCGCCGAGCCGCTCTCGTCAACGTACAACACGTGCGGCTGCGCCACCGGCAACTCATGGCGGGCGTAGGGTTTAATTTCCGGATAT
>C687J26845_10000631_pt1 | contig 22981 bp, 21 predicted proteins | sample RifCSPlowO2_12_FD_26845 | JGI IMG/M metagenome (IMG submission 26845)
GGGCTGCCCGCTTGTTGTCTGGCGGATACGGCTGAGGTGGTAGAGCGCCGCCCTGAACACTCTCGGGCCGTTGAGCATATGTATCGGGTGATACAGGCGACATTAGGCCGGATAAACAGAAGTATTAACGGAGCACTGATAGGGGCGTGGGCAGAACATGCTATAAGGCGGAGCAGTTGATGCCTGAGGAACCCACTTTTTTCGCAAGGGTCTCATCCAGGTCGCGGACCGCTAAGCGCGGACGTGGAAAATGTGGCCTCAGTGGTAAAAATGCCTTCATACTCACTCAGATGAGCGGGGCTTGGACATATCATGCAGCTGCCGCCATTGGGCCTGCTGTGAATTGGAGTTAGCTGTCGGTGTGGCGAGCGCAGTATCGATAGGGTAGTTATCCACATGAATATAAGTATGACGAGCGCCCTTGCTACCGAGCAGGCGTCACCCTGGTATCTGGTGCACTGCAAGCCTCGGCAGGATGAGCGGGCAGAAGAAAATCTGTTGCGCCAAGGTTACGGTTGCTATCGCCCGCAGCACAGTCGCGAGCGGATAGTGCGAGGCCGCAGGCAAACCGTCGTTGAATCGTTATTCCCCGGTTATCTCTTTATCCAGCTGGCCGCCGATGCCAGCTGGGCGCCGCTACGCTCGACCCGCGGCGTCAATCGCGTTGTGGGCTTTGGCAGCATGCCGCTGCCGCTCGATAATGCACTGATCGCGCACCTACAGCCGCGTACGACAACAATCACCGAACCGGCCCTTGAAGTCGGTGACAGCGTGCGTATTACCGCAGGCGGTTTTGCCGAGCTGGATGCCATTTTTATGGTCATGGAAGGGGAGCAGCACGTGATACTGCTGCTCGAGATGCTTAACCGCCAACAACGGATCAGCGTGCCGTTGGTAAGCATCGTCAAGAATTGAACACCGCCTTGGCTTTGACCGAGGTCAGGCAACACCCTGGCAACGCCAGTAAAATTTAAAGATTGTGACGTTCTCAAGAAACCAACGGTAAATTTTGGGGCGGTAGCGTGCTGGGGTTTACGGGAGCGCCCATCACTTTGGAGTTGATAGGAATTCGCGTACTGGCTGCTGACAAACTGGTCTGAATTGATTCATAAATAGAGAAAAGAGAATGTTCAAGAAGATAATCTGTGGTGTAGCTTTTTTCTATTTTTAAGCGGGTGTGACGATAAGCGCGAAAAGAAAGAGACAGTCTTTCAGGAACAGCAGGCAACACAAGATTTAAGTAAGACAGCACTGTACCTGCCGGGTGGCGCAGGGGTTGATTTTGGTCGTATGCCAATACACGATGAAATTAGAGAGGACGAGCACAGTAAGATACGTGTTGCTACCTATGAGTTTATTGAATCATACGAAGATATAGATAATTCTTTTGCCTCTATTCTTGAGTCGGACGGTTATGTTCGCAAGGTTCATGTGTCGGGAACGGATAAATTAAGTGTTTCGTATCATAAGCCAGGGGCAAATCCTGTTCTGACGCAATATGCTGTGGGAGTGCGAGAAGCTGATAATGGTAAGGTGATTCTTAATATTTCTTGGCGTTTTAAATAACCCCATAATTTATGGCTGATTAACCCTATTAAGAAGTGCAGTTTATAAATGTCTTTAAAAGTTCTTTGCGTATTTGGTACTCGACCTGAAGCCATTAAAATGGCGCCGCTTGCAATGGCGTTGGCGGTTGATAAGCGTTTTGAGGCTAAAGTATGTGTGACGGGGCAGCACCGTGAAATGCTTGATCAAGTTCTTGACCTGTTTGGGTTGAAGCCTAGTTATGACTTGGATGTAATGAGATCGGGACAGGATCTTTCCGATATCACTACTGCTGTTCTTCAAGGAATTAAAGTTGTTTTCGGTGAGTTTAGACCGGATGTGGTTTTGGTTCATGGTGATACAGCCACGACATTTGCGACAACATTAGCTGCGTACTATCAACAGATTCCGGTTGCTCATGTCGAGGCAGGCCTTCGCACGGGCAATCTTTATTCGCCTTGGCCTGAGGAGGCTAACCGTAAACTTACCGGTGCTTTAGCAGCTATCCATTTCGCACCAACGGAGACATCGCGTCAGAATTTATTGCGTGAGGGCATAGATTCCGCAGCAATCTATGTGACGGGCAATACGGTAATTGATGCTTTGCTCGACGTCGTAGCCAAGCTGGACACGACTGAAGTATTGCAAAAGCAGTTCCGTGAGCAATTTGCTTTCCTAGGGGAAGGCAAGCGGGTAGTTCTGGTGACAGGCCATCGAAGGGAGAGCTTTGGCGATGGATTCGAGCGTATTTGCCAGGCACTCGCCGAAACAGCAAAAGCTTTCCCTGATATTGAGATTGTCTACCCTGTGCACCTCAATCCGAATGTGCGTGAGCCAGTTAATCGACTGCTTGCGGGTATAGAAAATATTCACCTGATTGAGCCTCTCGACTATTTGCCCTTTGTGTACTTGATGAACCGCGCCTACCTGATCCTTACCGACTCCGGTGGTATTCAGGAAGAGGCACCTTCTCTCGGTAAGCCGGTGCTGGTAATGCGCGATACCACTGAGCGCCCGGAGGCCATTGAAGCAGGAACCGTTAAGCTGGTAGGCACAGAGGTGGAAGCTATCAGCAGCAATCTGCATACCTTGTTGACTGATCCCCAGGCTTATCAGCGTATGAGCTTTGCCCATAACCCTTATGGCGATGGCAAAGCCTGTGCACGGATCATAGACGGATTAACCAAGTCATTGACTCCACATTAAAAAACTCTCCGATATAACGGAGGGTAGGGCAGGGCCTTGTACCTTTCCCCTGATTAGAAATAGGAAGAAACATGCCTTTTGAAACTATCTCCGTTGTTGGTCTTGGTTATATTGGTCTACCCACTGCCGCTGTGTTTGCATCGCGCAAAAAGAAAGTGATTGGTGTAGATGTCAATCAACAGGCCATCGATACCATTAACCGTGGTGAAATCCATATTGTCGAGCCTGATCTGGATATGGTGGTGCATGCTGCCGTTACCGAAGGCTTTTTGCGTGCGACGACGGAGGCAGAACCGGCGGATGCGTTTTTGATTGCAGTGCCGACCCCATTCAAGGGCGATCACGAGCCTGATCTTTCATATATAGAGTCGGCTAGTAAGACTATTGCACCTGTTTTGAAGAAGGGCGATTTGGTCATTCTTGAGTCCACATCACCGGTAGGTGCCACAGAGCAGATGGCTGCTTGGTTGGCTGAAGCACGTCCGGATTTGACCTTTCCGCAGTCCCATGGTGAAGATTCCGACATCCGCGTAGCTCACTGCCCCGAGCGTGTTTTGCCAGGCCATGTATTACGCGAGTTGGTACTAAACGATCGAGTGATTGGCGGGATGACTGCTAAATGCTCCGAGGCCGCGGTAAAGCTTTATAAGGTTTTTGTGCAAGGTGAGTGCATCATTACCGATGCACGCACTGCGGAAATGTGCAAACTCACTGAGAATAGCTTTCGTGATGTGAATATTGCCTTTGCCAATGAGCTTTCAATTATATGCGATAAGCTCGGTATCAATGTGTGGGAACTGATTCGTCTGGCCAATCGTCATCCTCGTGTCAATATATTACAACCTGGGCCAGGCGTTGGCGGACACTGCATTGCAGTAGACCCGTGGTTTATTGTTAGCAGTACTCCAGAAGAGGCTAAGCTTATACGTACCGCACGGGAAGTTAATGACGATAAACCACAATGGATAGTTGACAAAGTAAAAATAGCCGTTGCTGAGTTTCTGAAAAATAATCCAACCGAAACAGTGAAAGATATAGTAATTGCATGTTACGGGTTGGCTTTTAAGCCTGATATAGACGATTTGCGTGAAAGCCCCTCAGTACAAATCGCTCAGCAGATTATTGCTATGCATTCTGGCAAGGTGCTGTTGGTTGAACCAAATATAAGCGAATTACCAGCTAAATTTGAATCGGGGGCTTTAGTCGCAACAGATTTAGCATTCAATGAAGCGAATATTCATGTGCTGCTGGTCGACCATGAGGTTTTTAAACAGCAAAAACCAAATAGCGGTAAAATTGTAGACGCTAAAGGAATTTGGGGATAACAAATGAATAGTATTTTAGGTTTAATCGGTCGAGATAAAGCGCTTTTTACGCAAGATTTGCTCATGAATGAAAAAGAATTATCTCGGATAGTTGAGTCATCTTCGTTTTTAGTGCTCGGTGGCGCAGGCTCTATTGGTCAGGCGGTTACTAAAGAGATTTTTAAACGTAGTCCTAAGAAGCTGCATGTTGTTGATATCAGCGAAAATAACGTGGTAGAACTAGTTCGTGATATTCGCAGTTCCTTTGGTTATATCAATGGTGATTTCCAAACCTTTGCACTGGATATAGGCTCTGTCGAATATGATGCTTTTATTTCGGCCGATGGTAAGTTTGACTATGTACTGAACCTGTCCGCACTAAAGCATGTTCGCAGCGAAAAAGACCCATTTACGTTGATGCGGATGATTGATGTCAATGTGTTTAACACAGATAAAACTATCGTGCAGTCTATTGCAAAAGGGGCGAAAAAATATTTCTGCGTTTCTACTGATAAAGCTGCCAATCCGGCCAATATGATGGGCGCATCGAAGCGGATTATGGAGATGTTCCTGATGCGCCGTAGCAAAGACATCGCCATTTCCACCGCGCGCTTTGCCAATGTCGCTTTTTCGGATGGTTCGCTGTTGCACGGCTTTAACCAGCGTATTCAGAAGCGTCAGCCAATCGTCGCGCCTAACGACATTAAACGTTATTTTGTTACGCCGCAGGAGTCAGGTGAGCTTTGTTTGATGTCCTGCATTTTCGGTGAAAACCGGGATATTTTCTTTCCAAAACTCAGTGAAGCGCTGCATTTAATTACCTTTGCCGATATAGCAGTAAAATATTTACAACAGTTAGGCTATAAACCTCATTTGTGCGCCAGTGAAGATGAAGCCCGTAAGCTGGCAAAAACCTTGCCTGAGCAGGGGGAATGGCCTTGCTTATTTACATCAAGTGATACCACCGGAGAGAAAGACTTTGAAGAGTTTTTTACCGACAACGAAACGCTTGATATGACCAGGTTTGAAAACCTGGGTGTAATAAAAAATGAACCACGGTACCAGCCGGAATTACTCAACTTGTTTGAGCAGGAAATTAATCGGATGAAACAGCAGAAGGCCTGGACCAAGCCGCAGCTGGTTGACTTGTTCCATAAAATGATCCCTGACTTTGGTCACAAAGAAACAGGGAAATACTTAGACAGTAAGATGTAGGCCAGATTATGAGTGCAGCGCTTGTCAGTTTTATCCGTGAGCTATACCAAAGTAATGAATTTATTCCATTGCATGCGCCTACGTTTCAGGGTAATGAGCTTAAATATGTAAGCGAAACCATTGAAAGCACCTTTGTCTCCAGCGTGGGTAAGTTTGTTGATGAGTTTGAACGTAAAATGGAAGGCTTTACCGGCGCCACAAAAGCGGTGGCTACGGTAAACGGAACTGCAGCGTTGCACGCTGCGCTGTACATGGCAGGCGTTAAGCATGGCGATTACGTTATTACTCAGGCGCTGACTTTTGTCGCTACCTGTAATGCTCTGCATCATATGGGAGCAGAGTCCATATTTGTTGATGTTTCTAAAGTCAGTTTGTCGTTGTGTCCGGTCGCGTTAGATAATTATTTGAATGAAAATGCTTATTGCAATGACTCAGGTTGCTTTCATAAAACCAACCAGCGTCGTATTAGTGCGGTAGTGCCAATGCATACTTTTGGCCATCCGGCACAGCTGGATGAGCTGGTTACCGTGTGCAAAAAGTGGAGTCTTACTCTGGTGGAAGACGCCGCAGAAAGTTTAGGGTCTTATTACAAAGGTAAGCATACCGGTACTATAGGTGAGCTGGGGGCGCTAAGTTTTAATGGCAATAAGATCATTACGACTGGAGGTGGCGGCATGGTTTTATGTCGTGATGCAGATATGGGTGCACGAACTAAGCATATCACCACAACGGCCAAGGTACCTCATCCGTATGAATTCTTTCATGACGAACCGGGTTTTAATTACCGTTTACCTAATTTGAACGCCGCTTTGGGCTGCGCTCAAATGGAAGCGTTGCCAAAGTTCTTGCAGCAAAAACGCAAAATCGCTGAGCAATACAAAAAATACTTTGCAAATTCAGAATTTAATTTTGTCACTGAACCAGAATATGCACAGTCAAATTATTGGTTAAATGCAGTGATCTGTCCGGATTTGCATAGCCGGGAGCAACTGTTGAAAGAAACTAATGAAAGCGGTGTTATGACCCGACCAATTTGGAAGCTGATGCATCGTTTGCCTATGTATCAGCATGCCCTCAGAGATAGCCTTGCGGTATCAGAATGGCTAGAGAGTCATCTGGTTAACTTACCCAGCTCTCCGAGCGCAGGTCGTGCCGCATGACTAGAAAAGTTGCAGTATTTACCGGCACTCGGGCGGAGTATGGCCTGCTCTACTGGCTGATGAAAGATATCCAGACCAGTTCGCATCTTGAGCTGCAGGTCATCGTTAGCGGAATGCATCTTTCACCCGAGTTCGGGGAAACCTGGAAGCAGATCGAGCAGGATGGTTTCAGCATTGATGCCAAGGTGGAGATGCTCCTATCCTCCGATACCCCGATCGGAGTGGTCAAATCCATAGGGCTCGGTACCTTGGGGTTTGCGGATGCACTGGATCGGTTGGGTCCAGATGTGCTGGTGGTACTCGGTGATCGTTTCGAAGCTCTGGCAATCGTCCAGGCCGCGCTGATAATGCGAATTCCTGTAGCGCACCTACATGGTGGAGAAATAACCGAGGGCGCTTATGATGATGCTATTCGACATGCCATCAGCAAGATGGCAAACCTGCACTTCGTTGCAGCTGAACCGTATCGGCATCGAGTTATCCAGATGGGTGAGTCGCCTGAGCGGGTTTTCAACGTAGGCGCTGTCGGTCTCGACCATCTGCATCGCAGCCCGAAAATGGATCTCGAAGAGCTCGCTGCGAGCCTGGGTTTTGCACTTCGTTCGCCCTATCTCCTTGTGACCTATCACCCGGTCACTTTGTTGGAGGAGAACCCGGAACAGAGCTTCATTGCTCTGTTGGACGCGTTGGACAAGTTTCCAGAGCATCAAATCATTTTGACTTATCCAAATGCGGATAATGGCGGCAGAGCCATCATTCCTCGGCTTGAGGCCTATGCACAACGCCAGCCTGAGCGGGTGCTGGCCATCCCTTCACTGGGGTTCAGGCGTTACCTGAGTGCCGTCTCCATGGCTGCGGCTGTGGTGGGGAACTCCTCTAGTGGGATCATCGAGGTTCCGGCGTTCGGTATCCCTAGCGTAAACATCGGCGTCCGGCAAAAGGGGCGCCTGGCGGCGGACTCGGTGCTACATTGTGAGCCCAGTGCTGCAGCCATTGAGCATGCACTGCGTCAAGCGCTTTCGCCTGATTTCGCGAAAGCTAGCAAGAAGACGGGCAATCCTTACGGCCAGGGTAATGCTGCTGAGGCCATCGTGAGTGTTCTGGAGCATTTCGACGGGACATTCCATAAGTCATTCCACGATCTGAGTTAACCCATGAAGCAGAATAACGATGCGGTTTATATCATCGCCGAGGCGGGTGTGAACCATAACGGAGAGTGTGAACTGGCTTTCGCGTTGGTGGATGCCGCTGCGGCGGCAGGTGTAGACGCTATCAAGTTCCAGACATTCGATGCCGTACGCCTGGCTTCAAAACATGCGCCGAAGGCGGCCTACCAGAAAAAGAGTACAGATGAGTCCGAAAGTCAGCTAGCGATGCTTAAAAAGTTGGAATTACCCCGGGCCTGGCACGTTGAGCTGCAGGCCTACGCTCGGCAGAAAGGCATCGAATTTCTTTCCACTGCATTCGATCCGGACAGCCTGAGTTTTCTTGTTGACCTAGGTATGCCGTTATTCAAGATTCCCTCTGGCGAGCTAACCAACGGCCCGCTTTTATGGCAGTTCGCCCGTACCGGCAAGCCTCTGATCCTGTCCACAGGCATGGCGACGCTCTCTGAAGTGGAGCAGGGTCTTGCCATAGTCGCGCATGCATTGGCATTCAACCGGGAGCCTGCTGACATGGATGAAGTCTGGCGTTGTTGGGGCAATCGCGAGTCGCGGCAACGGCTACATGGGCATGTCACTTTGCTGCACTGCACGTCTCAGTATCCGACGCCCTGGAGTGAGGTGAATCTTAGGGCCATGGATACGTTGGCTAGCGCCTTTGGTCTGGAAGTCGGCTATTCGGACCATACGGATGGCTGTTTGGTTCCAGTCGCCGCAGTGGCGCGCGGGGCTAAAGTAATAGAAAAGCATTTCACCCTTGATCGCTCATTGCCAGGGCCAGACCACAAAGCCTCGTTAGAGCCGGATGAACTCAAACGGATGGTTTCGGATATCCGCTCTCTTGAGCAGGCTTTAGGTGATTCTCGTAAGGCTCCACAGGTCAGTGAATGGGATACCCGTAAGGCTGCTCGTCAGCAGGTAATTGCCGCCCGAGAAATAGTTGCTGGGACTGTTTTCTCCCGTGAGGATCTTTCTACCGCGCGCTGTGGGCATGGTCTGCCTCCCACTGCGTTATGGGGGTTGGTAGGTCAGCGTTCAGCGCGAGACTATCAGGCCGGTGAGATTATCGAGTAATGAGTATCACATCTGATGACAGCACGCCGTTGGTGATGCTAGGTGCTGGCGGCCATGCGAAGGTGTTGCTTTCTCTTGCCCAGGCGGCGGGACTGAATGTATGCGGCGTATGTGACCCAGAGTTGACTCAGCTAGGGATCGGTCAGTGGCGCGGTATTAAAGTGCTGGGGAACGATGACGCGCTTGATGTTCTTGATCCTACCGCTATCGGACTGATCAACGGTATCGGGCAGCTTGTCGGTAGTACGGCGAGGCGCGGAATCTTTGAGCGTTTAGTGGCAAAAGGCTTCCGCTTTCCGACGCTGGTGCATCCCGCCGCCTGGGTCGATGCGAGTGCGGTATTGCATGAGGGCGTGCAAGTAATGGCTGGTGCCGTGATTCAGCCTGATACAGAGATAGGGCCTAATTCGATCATCAATACCCATGCCAGCGTCGATCATGATTGCTGCATTGGTGCTCATGTACACATCGCACCTGGCGCCACACTATGCGGTAGCGCTCGAATTCATGACCGTGCCTTCATAGCAAGCGGCGCTACAGTAATTCAGGGGCTTTCAGTTGGAGAAGATGCCGTCGTCGGGGCAGGATCTGTATTGGTTCGTGATCTTGAAGCTCGGCTGATATTTTTAGGTCCTGCAGCGCTAAAGAAAGCAGGGCTAAGTGAGTAAATCAAAAGGTTTTTGAATGAAACAATGGGAATCCACGCTTATCGGTCCGGAAACCACTCTGGAAGATGCTATCGCTACGCTTGATCGAGAAGCCTTACGCATAGTCATGATAGTCAACGCCGAGCGCCACTTGCTCGGGACTTTGACAGATGGCGATGTTCGCCGTGCTTTATTGAAACACTTGGCTCTCGATGCTCCTGTCGGAGAGGTCATGTGCGCTACTCCGCGGACGGCCGCTCGAGATTGGAGCAAGGAGCGCATTCTGGCGGACATGGAGAAGTACCAATTGCTCCAGTTGCCTGTGGTCGACCAAGAGGGACGGGTCATTGGCCTCGAAACCTTGCATGAACTCTTGAATAAGCGGCACCGCGACAATCCGGTATTTCTAATGGCCGGTGGTTTCGGGACACGCCTGCAACCACTGACCCACAACTGTCCGAAACCGTTGCTCAAGGTGGGGGAGAAGCCCATTCTCGAGTTGATACTCGAAAATTTCATTAATGCCGGTTTCTATCGCTTCTTCATATCCACCCATTACATGCCGGAAATGATCCGTGAGCATTTCGGTGATGGTAGCCGCTGGGGTGTGAACATCCGTTATATACACGAGGAGGAGCCGTTGGGCACAGGCGGGGCGTTGGGCCTATTGCCTCATGATGAGATTGACCAACCGCTATTTATGATGAACGGCGATCTGCTAACCACCCTGAACTTTCAAAATTTGCTGGAGTTCCACCAGGATCATAGCGGCGTAGCGACCATGTGCGTTCGCGAGTACGAACATTGCGTGCCATACGGCGTGATCCAAAGTGACGGGCACCGGATTCGCTCGATGGTGGAGAAGCCGGTGCATCGCTTCTTTATCAATGCCGGAATTTATCTGCTTTCGCCTGAACTAGTGAGGAGCGTGACGCCCGGAACCTGCATCGATATGCCGACATTGCTTGAGCAGCAGATTACGGGCGGCAAGGACGTGAACATGTTCCCTGTACATGAATACTGGTTGGACATAGGCCGGATGGAAGATTTCCAGCGTGCGCAGACCGATATTCTAAGTATGGACTTTTAACCGTGAATGTCGTTGCAGTGGTTGGCATGGGCAGTATCGCCAAACGTCACCTGGCAAACTTAAGGCAATTGTACCCAGCTGCTAGAATTTACGCTGTTTCAGCCAGTGGCAGCAATACGACATTACCGGACAACGCTGATGCGGTTGTCAGCCTGGATGAGCTTATTGCCTGTCAACCGGACTGCGTAATCGTAGCGTCGCCGGCACCATATCATGCAGATGTGGCGGAAAAATTGCTGGCGCATGATATCGCAGTGCTGATTGAAAAGCCCCTGGCGCACAATGTGCAAAGTTGCTTAGCGCTGCAAGCTTTTTGTACGCAACAGGCACGCAAAGCCGTTGCGGTAGGCTACTGCCTGCGGTTTTTACCGTCAGCCCAGTGTGTAAAAGACTATTTGGACAATGGCTTATTAGGCACTGTCTATAATGTTCATGCCAATGTAGGGCAGTATCTGCCTGGCTGGCGTTCGGATAAAAACTATAAAGATTCAGTATCTGCCAGCAAAACACTTGGTGGTGGCGCCTTACTTGAGTTAAGTCATGAATTGGATTATCTGTATTGGTTGCTGGGTGATTTATCTTTGCAGCACAGTTGGCTGAGAACAACTGATGAACTGGGCTTAGCAGTAGAAGACATCGCCAATCTGATTCTGCTCAGCGAGAAAAATGTTTATGTATCTGTGCATCTGGATTTCATTCAGAAGTCGACACAGCGTAGCTGTGAGTTTATTGGTCAGTATGGTCGCCTAGTGTGGGATTTGTTGGCTAATACTGTCACCCTTTACCATGCTACAGGCCAAGTTGCACTGTACGCAAACCCAGACTGCAACAAAAACGGTATGTATCTGGCGATGTTAACGGCATTTGAAAGCATGTTATCAGGCGCGGAAACCCCTCTTGCGACAGTAGCATCGGCCACTAAAGTGGTTCAGCTGATTGATGAAGCGAAACAATCGAATAAGTGGAGACAAGAAGGTTGAAAACTGTAGCTTTTATATTTGCCCGTGGTGGTTCAAAAGGCTTACCCGGAAAAAATATTAAACCGTTAAATGGCAAACCACTGCTGCAGTATTCTATTGAAACGGCAAAAAAAATCATGCAGATCAGCGAAATTTTTGTCTCAACAGACTGTGCGGAAATAGCGGCTGTAGCAATAAAAAATGGTGTTAAAGTGATAAACCGACCTGCATATCTGGCAACAGATACTAGTCCTGAGTGGCTGTCATGGCGCCACGCTATTGAGTATGTTAGCGAAAATTTTGGTCCGTTTCAGCGTTTTGTAAGTTTACCTGCTACCAGTCCGCTGCGAAATAATCAAGATGTGCAGTCTGCGTTAGATAAGCTGGATAGCACTGCCGCAGATATCTGCATTTCTGTTACACCGGCTAACCGCAGCCCATATTTCAATATGGTACGGTTGCAGTCAGATGATAGCGTTGAAATAGTCATTAAATCTGAACGTGCAGTAAGCCGTCGTCAGGATGCTCCAGCGGTGTTTGATATTACCACTGTAGTATATGCGGCAACTGTACCCTTTATACAGCAGCACAGCTCGATTTTTTCCGGTAAAGTCGTGGCCACAGTAGTGCCGAAAATTCGCGCAGTAGATATTGACGATATTTACGATTTTATGTTTGCTGAGACTGTATTGCAAAGTGAGTTATATGATGCTGGAAAGTAAAAAAATTCTTGTGGCTGGCGCTGCCGGTTTGTTGGGCGCAACCTTGGTTAAAGAGCTCTTAGCTCAGGGCGCTAAGGTAGTTGCGGCTGACATCAGCTTAGAACGTCTTAATACCCGTCTTGCCGGTTTAGGTATTTGTCCCGACAATGCTGATGTTATCCGGCAGCAAATTGACTTATCCGATAAAACGGCAGTAACGGCCATGTTTGCACAATTGGATGGTCTGACAGGTGCAGTTAACTGCAGTTATCCGAGAAATGAAAGCTATGGTAAGCATTTCTTTGACGTGACTCTGGAAGATTTTAACGAAAATATATCATTGAATCTTGGCTCGTCTTTCTTGTTTATGCAGCAATGCGCGGCTTATTTTAAACGAACAGAGACGCCATTTTCGTTGGTGAACATTTCTTCAGTGTATGGCGTGATAGCACCAAAGTTTGAAATTTATGATCACACCCCAATGACAATGCCGGTAGAATATGCAGCAATTAAAGCGGCTCTATTGCATCTTAGTAAGTATGTTGCAAGTTATGTTTCTGATAGTCGTTTTAAAGTCAATTGTGTGAGTCCTGGTGGTATATTTGATAATCAGCCAGAGAGTTTTCTCAAAGCTTACAAAAATCATACCCTTGGTAAGGGAATGCTTGATGTAAAGGATGTGTGCGGCTGCATCATGTTTTTTCTGTCTGAGCAATCTAATTTAATTAATGGTCAGAATTTGATCATTGATGATGGCTTTTCTATTTGAGGTTTAAATGAAGGTTTTAATATATACACGCCCAAGAATTGATGTTTTTTTTAAACACTTAGCTGAAAATATTCCTTCGTTTACTCAAATAGTCTACTTCAGTGATCACCCAAAGACTGAGCAACATGACCTAATGTCTTATTATTATATAGCGAAAATAGATATAAAAAAAAATGAGGCCATGTATGAGCATGTTTGGAAAGAGCATAATCTTCATGATGTAGTTCGTAGATGTCGTTATTTGAGAATGTTAAATTTTGATGCAGCGCTATTGAAAGTAAAATCGATGTTTCTAGCTGTAAATAGAATGATAGATATAGAAAATCCAGATTACATTTTTGGTATGGTCATGGATTCATATGTGTTGGATATTTGCGATAGGCTAATGAGGGTGAGAGGAAGTCAATACGTAGGTTTTTTAAACAATATGCTCAATGGGTATTCTAGATTGACTAGCAGAGGAGAATTAATAAAAAATAAATTTCCAGGAAGAGAACTTGTAGATGAAAAGCTCAGTGAGCTAAAGAGTAAGTATTATGTTCCAAATATGCAAAAAGATTTTATGTGGAGAACATCGCCATGCTCAATGTTTTTTACAAAGTATTGCAAGGAAAAAATTAAAATTATCTATTATTTTTTCAAAAAAATTATTGACAGCGATCCAGATAATTTCTACTCAAATACAGTCGCTTCAAAGCATTGTATGAGTTGTCGTTCAGTAACCCAGTTGTTCTTTCGTAGATTCCAAGATGACAACTATCAAGAATTTATTGACTGTGCAAAAAATAATAAAAAGAAAATTGTGTATTTGCCGCTTCAATTTTATCCAGAGTGCAGTATAGATTACTGGGGAACCTCTAAGGATATGTCTGATTTTTATGAGACAGTGAATCTTTTGCTCCAAAATAAATACAATAATATTGTTTTCTTAGTGAAGGAACATCCAAGCGCCTATGGTTTAAGAAAAACGGAATTTTACGAAAAGTTTCAAACTAATAAATCCTTTTCTCTAGTCCCTTTTGATATTTCTTCTAACGAAATTATAGAGATGGCTGACGTAGTATTGACTTGGACTGGATCTGTAGGAGTGGAATCAATAATCAGAAACAAGCCATTAGTAACGCTCGGGGAGGCCTACTATAAAGTTGATAACTCTTTCAGAGAAATAAGTAAATTTGAAGATATTTTGAAGATTGAAAATGTTTTGTTAAATGCGGTGGAATCTGGATTAGATATGAATACTGCATTTAAAGTAATTGAGAATCTATTGCATGGGTTGGTAGAAGGTTATGTGTTCCCGTTAGATTACGGTACCAGTCAAAACCCTTATGCAGAAAGTAGAATGAAGATTTTAGGGGAGAATATTTCTGAATTAATGTTGGTAATTGATAATAAAGGAAACGTCCCTGTAAGAGACGGTACAATGTATTAAATGAAAACTAAATTGAGTATAGTTGAAAAGGCTGTAGTTGTTTTTTATTTCTTATCTCCATTTATGTATTTAGTACGAGTTATCTTCGGTGACTCTTTGTTTGGTTTTATTTTGCTGAGAGCTATGCAGCCTTTATTGACTGGTGTAGTGTTATTAGCATTAATCTTTTCGAAAGTACGTTTTGATTTATACTCTTCAGCAGCAGTGCTTTTCGTAATCTATGGCGTAGTTGCAGGATTTGCAAATGGAAATGAGCCATTTGATGTTATTACGGGGGCTTCTCATTTTTTAATCGGTTTTCTGATGTATTTGTATTACAGCAATACAGAAATGTCGGAGTATCAGTTAATTGTGTTTTTAAAATCCATTACATGCTGGTGTTTGATATCAATTTCTCTTGTCATTGCTGTTTTATATATGAGCAAAGCAATTCTTGGGGTTAACATATACTTAGGTCTAGCCTGCCAAGTTCTGATCCCGCTAAGCTTCTATGCTATTTACAGAAGGAGTTATTTTTTATTTATATTTATTCTGTCGTTAGTTATTCTTTCTGGAAAGAGGGGGGTCTTGTTAGCAGTTTTCCTAGGGTTTTCACTTAGTTTTCTGCCTTTGTTGCTTTCTTCATATCGAAACTTTTTGTCTAAACTATTACTCTGTATTTTAATACTCGTTCCGTTTGCCTTGAGTTTTGGGGAAAGTTCATTTGATTCTCTTATTCAGAAGTTTGAATATGACGAACAAAAATCCATCAATCACTATTCATCCGGTCGGTTTGGTGAGGTGAAGTCAGCAATGGACTATTGGCAGTCAAACAACGCAAGATTGTTTTTGGGCGCTGGATTTGGCTTTACTTATACATATATACAAGAGAATAAAACGTTAGCAGATGTTGGCGATTATAAGAATGTACATTTTTCTTACCTTAATCCACTAATAATATTCGGTTTCGTTCTTGGCGTTATTTATCTATTATTATTTTCAATTGTCGTATTGTTGTCACTTCTTAAAGTCAAGTCAAAAGGCAGCATAAAGCCTTTTCTTAAAATGGCTATAGTTTCATATGCTATATACGCTTGTTTTGCTTTCGTATTGTTTAATGAACCCCTTTTGTGGATGCTTTTGGGTGTTTTGAATTCGAGAAGAAATAATGCTGAAAATTCTTAGGAATATATTTGTTGGTGAGTTCTTAGTCAAAGTTCTGCAATTTTCTTTTGAAATATTAGTTGTGAAGTTTATTTTAGTATCTTCGCTACCTGCGTGGGCGATATATTCCTTTATCTTGAGGTTTGCCCCTTACTGTACATTTGGCAGTATTAGTTATTTAAATAAGTTTTACCCTTACTATACTGCTAATAAGGATGAGGAGTTAAGTCGAAGGTGTATGGATGACACATGTTCTAACGTGGTGATTTTTTCTCTACTTTTCTTTTTGATTGGTATTCTTCTTCTTGCTGTCTCTTTTTTTGAATATGCTTCTGAAAGCTTGACTTGGTATTCTCTCGGGTTTCTATCTGTATCTTTAGTTGTTTATTATACATATTTACAATCTATTTTGAGAAATACATTTAATTTTGCTATCTATATATATGGCTTTGTAATGCTTTCACTGGTCCAGATTTTGGTTTTGCTTTTATTTATACCGACCCTGACAATATATAGTGTCGTATTCTCTGTTTTTTCAGCTTACTTATTATGTAATTTTTACTATGTAAGAAAGTTGAAGCAGTTAGGGTGTAGTGTTTTTTCTTTAAGTTTTTCTTTGTCTGCGATAAAGGCTGGCTCAGCACCATTTATTCTTTCTATATCAATTTTTCTTATGCAGTCATCTGACAGGTTGGCATTGATTCTAACTGGTGATAATGACCTGCTTTCCGGGTACGTTATTTGCTTTGTATTTTATCAGTTAGGGGTTGTAATTGTTAATACCGCAGGAAAGGTTTTTTCACCATTTTTTTTAGCTAGTCAAGAGCACGATGAGTCAACCAGGTATATTACTTTATTTGCCAGGTACTTTTCCTTGGTTTTCTTTTCGGTATTTGTTTTATATTATCTTTTTGCTGCCCAGCTTTCCTCGTTACTGGGGCAAGGTAAAGACATTTATTCGAAAGAGATAGGTATTTATCTCGCGATAGGTTATTTTTCCTCATACTCTCAAATTTTCTTCAATAAAATGATAAAGTTATCAAAGGAGGGCGTTGGAGTCACGGTCTCGTTATTTTTTTCATTTTTAAATGCTGTTGCTGTTTACTACTTTGCTGTTAATGGCGAGGTGTTTCTTATGATCTGCGTTGCGTCACTTGTTGTTAATTTTTTGTATTGTTTAGTTACTGTCTCTTTGTCATATGCCGTTGATAGCCGCTTCAAGATTGGTTCTAATATAGAGCTTTTCAGTTACCCTGTTGCTTTCCTGTCATTGACATTTTGCTTATATCTTGGTGGTGTTTGATTTATGTGTGGTATTAGTTTTTATTTTTCCCAAAAAAAACATTATTGCAAAGAGTTGGAAGATAGCTTGCTTATAACTAAGCACAGAGGGCCCGATGCGAGTGGCGTCTATTTTACCGAGGTTGGTGAGAGCTTTATTGGGCTAGGTCACAATAGATTGAGTATTATTGATTTATCAGATTCTGGTAAACAACCAATGTTTAAATCAGGGGTGGCCATTTCTTTTAATGGTGAGATATACAATTATCTCGAGTTAAGAGAACAGCTTATTAAACTTGGTCATATATTTTTAAGTGATTCTGATACGGAGGTAATATTAGCTGCGTATTTACAGTTTGGTATTGATGGTTTTTCAAAGTTAAAAGGGATGTTTGCTTTCGCGTTGTTAGATGAACCTAAGCAACAATTCTATATAGTGCGCGATATTATCGGCATTAAACCTGTGTACCTGTTCCAGAGTGAAACGGCTATTTTTGGTTGTTCAGAAATTAAGGGGCTGAAAAAGTTTTCTGAAGTTGATTCGGCTATATCAAAGAATGATGTTTTTGAATTCTTTAATACTGGTTTCCTCTATGAACCCTCTACAGGTTACCAGTTTATAAAAAAACTTATGCCTGGATTTTATTTAAATATTGATTTGGTATCAGGGGGGCGTAATTATGTTCAGTTTGCAGAGCTATCTGATTATACGTCTGCCTCAACCCTGACCCAAAAAATTTCTGCGTCAGTTTCAATGCAGGAAGTCGCTGATGTGCCGCTTGGAGTATTCTTTAGCGGCGGTGCAGACTCTAGTATTCTTGCTGCGCTAGCTAAGAATTCCGAATTGCTATTTGCGAAATATGACAAAGATCCAAATTCAGATGTGGATTTAAAGTATTCAAAATTGATTTCATGTTACTTAAATAAGGAATTGAAAACGACTTCTATAGGGTCTGATGGTAAGGATTTTAAAGCTATTTTGGATAGTTTTGATTTTGTTGCTAAGCACTCTGAGGAGTTGATTTCAGACTATACTTTTTGGTCAACTTATTTGTTGAGTAAAGCGGCGAGAGATAGCGGCTATAAAGTTATGTTAAGTGGCATGGGGGGGGACGAGGCTTTTGCTGGCTATCCTCGCTATTTGATTCTTAAATATCATCGTATGTTTAGAGTTTTCTCGTCTCTCTTCAAGGTGTTTTATCGGTTTAAGTTGTTCCCTAAAAGATTTGATAAAAAAATTGAAAGGTTTATATCTTATTGCAGTGAGCCTGTTTGGCCGCTGGCGTATTCTCGATTGCTAGGTTATTTTTCCAAATCTGAGTTGAAGCTATTGTTTTCTGATTTTGAACAACTTAATGAGCAATACTTAAGAAAGCTGCATGCTGTTCAAGGCACCTTTAACGGGAGCATTACAGATAAACTAAAGCTTGCTCAACATTTCGATTTGACTGGTTTTTTGTCTCACAATCTTGCTGTTTCAGACAAAGCCAGCATGCTTGCTAGTATAGAGCTTCGGGTGCCACTTCTGGACGAACATGTAGTCGCTTATGGTTTTTCTTTGAAAAGTACCGAATTAATTGTAGGTAAGAGCCTTAAGTACCCTCTTCGTGAGTTATTACGCACGCTTATCCCTGAACGTTTCATTGATAGGCCTAAGACTGGGTTTAACCCCCCTCTTGATGGCTTGATTAATCAATTAGGTGAAGAAAGAATTTTGGCCGAACTAAAAAATATTGTTCATGTTCTTTCAGTTCGCACTGTTGATGATGTTGTAAATAATCATTTTTCTGGAAAAGTAAACAATACGTACAAGATTTGGCAGTTGTTATATTTTTCTCGTTGGTTGAAGGCGCAAGAACAATGGTAGATCTTGGTTAAATTGATGATTTAAGTGGTTGCCAGAAAATCAGGTATTCATGCGGCTCGCGCCAAGCGCTGGTGCTGCAGCTCCTGCAACCGCCCTGGATTTGGTAAGGATTACCAGCTTACTTTTTGGTAACTGCTTACTTTTTTGGCTCTTCAGAAGAATTTAGTGGGTTAATCATAAGCCTGCGAGGGCAGCCCCCCCCTGCGTGCCAAAGCGCCTGTAAGCCATCGCCCTCCAACAACCCATGTTGCCGACGGCCCCAATTAACTCTGGTGCTGGGATGTCACCTATCTGCCTACGCAAGTGCTTGGAATGTGGTTTTACCTGACCATCATTCTTGATATATTCAGCCGCTTGGCTGTGGCAGGTTTGTTTTTAGTCAGATGCTCCAGCTTAAATAAAACAAGGTAATCCCCCGGCTTAGCCGGGGGGCTCCTTGAGGTTTGACCGTGTGATGCGGTCATCGGGAACCTTCTTTCTCGACGAAGAGATAGGGGGTACCCAATGAGAGATTACCAGAGCCTTGCCCACACGAAGTGGGACTGTAAGTACCACTTTCATTCCGAAGAGGCGCAAGAAAGCGATCTTCGGGGCGATCCGGAAGCATCTGGGTGAGGTGTTGCATGAGTTGGCGAGGCAGCGGGAGTGTCGGATCGTGGAAGGCCATTTGATGCCAGACCATGTCCACATGTGCATCAGCATTCCGCCCAAGCATTCGGTGTCGTATGTGATTGGCTACATTAAGGGCAAGAACGCGATCTCGATAGCCCGGCGCTTTATGGGAGATACTTACTTCAATAACCGTTTTGCACTCAGCTCCTAAAACAGCCATGTTTAATTTATATATTTAACAGTGAAATACCAATGAAAGAATATCGTCCTGATGTTGACGGGCTTAGAGCAGTTGCGGTTATTTGTGTTGTTCTTTTTCATTTCTTCCCGGAGCTATTGTCGGGTGGTTTTGTTGGTGTGGATGTGTTCTTTGTTATTTCAGGCTACTTGATAGCTGGGTTATCGTTATGGCAGGGGCAGGACTGGAGGTGGTTGGATTTTATAGTAAGAAGAATAAATCGAATTCTCCCAGCATTATTAGTCACGTTATTCGCAGTCATGGGTGTGGGCTTCTTAATTTTGTACCCGGCTGAATATGCAGGCTTGGCTTGGCACTCGCTGTCCAGTGCCTTGTATTTTGAAAATTTAACATTGATTAGTGAATCAGGATATTTTGACTCCGAAATAGCACTTAAGCCGTTAATGCACATGTGGTCGCTCAGTATTGAATGGCAGTTTTATATTATATTTTCTGTACTTTGTGTGCTTGGGTTTTCTGTAGGGAAAAATAAGTTATTCATGGTTATTTTTCTACTGTCGTTCCTGTATTCAATTTATGATCAGTCGGCGGGTTATTTTTCGATCACCTCGCGTGTCTGGGAGTTTTGTGCGGGAATGCTTATTTCTGTTGTCCATTTTAAATGGGCGGATTTAGGACATTCCGAGAAAGGGTTTCTTTCATGCGTGTCCAGTACATGGCATGCTCAGCGATGGTTGCCTATGTCTGCTTTTGCTCCATCTGTTCTGGGTATTAGCGGAATTGTTCTTATTATATGTACTTCCTATTTCTATAGTGAGTCAACAGAGTTTCCTGGCGTGGCAGCGATATTACCAGTTTTAGGAGCGGGCCTTGTAATTTCTACTAGGAGTGGTCTTGTTAATACTGTTATTTCGAGTAGATTTTTTGTCTATGCAGGGAAGATTAGTTATCCTCTATATTTGTGGCACTGGCCCGTATATTCCTATCTTTATTTATTTGATCCAAGCGTTTTTTTGTTGATTTCAGGGGTTTTGCTTTCTATTTTTCTTTCAATCGTTACATATCATTTTGTTGAGCGCCCATTGTCTAAATTACGAGAAAGTTATCTTCTTTCCGGTGTGCTTGTTGTAATGTCTGGGTTGATTTCTTGTGTAAGTTATTTTGTGTATGTGAGCGGGGGGTGGGCTGAGCGGGCGGAGTTTAAAAAACTCCCTGAATTAGATGGCGGAACCGAGATGATTTCTTATATAGGCGAACGGTATCCATTGTGTTCCTCCGATGAGCTTAGGCAGGCTGCGGTGTCATATGGGGAAATATTAAGATGCCGTCAAAGTACGACAGATGCCGCAAAGATACAATTTATTGGCGATAGCCATGCTGAACACTATTTTGTGGGATTCGCAGAACAGTTACCAAACGAGGTTACTGTAGGCCATACTATTTTTGGATGTGTCCCTTTTTTGAACTGGCCCGGCAAGGATTGTATCAAAGCTGCACAAACACTCCACGCAATAGCAGTAGATGAAAATATTCAAGTGGTTATATTGGCCGCATTCTGGTCTTATAGGCTTGAGCGGGCAGAGCTAGATCCTAATATTGCTAATTTAGATGCTTCAAAAAAAGCATACGTCGATGCTGCTTTTAAAGCATCGTTGGCGGAAACGCTTAATTTCTTAATAGCCAATGGAAAAGAAGTAATTTTCTTCCACGATGTCCCAACGTTGTCAAAAAATCCCGCTCAATGTCTGTCACGCACTATTTTACCTGGTATTGAAACCGATAATAATTGTGATGTTGATCTGGCTACTGCTGAAAAAGTGCAAGCGAGATACCGTAAGTTGGTAGGGAAGGTTTTGAGCGAAATGCCTAGTGTGCGTGTGGTCGATCCTTGGTCCGTAATGTGTGATGATGTATCGTGTGGCTCAGTTGCTGATGGTGAGTTTCTTTATACCGACATTAGCCATCTTTCCATTCATGGCAGCCGTTGGCTCGCTAAAAAATTTTTCACTAATGATGTATTGATTTACTAAAAGTTGCCTACGTAAATGCAATGGTTGATTTTCACCATCAATCATTTAATTTCGTGAAATGAATACTCTATCAAAAAGCCAGAACCGAGAACCCCTCGCGCTGGAGCGGAAATACACGAAACTGGAACCGCATAGAACGGGTCACGCTCAACCCAGATGTCTTGCCTAGCTATACCACACTCACGCTGCACGAAACGCTCGAAAGTAAACACGCTGCATGATTAACTCACACGACAACTATTTTGACAAATACCGCCCTCAACGAGTGACACTTTGTCAGGGAAGTAAGAAAGGGCTACCAAGATTTTGGATAATTTAATTCACCAAACTAAATCATAACCAAAAAGGATTGACTGGGGTATGGGCCTTAAACGCATCGGTCGTCTGGCTAACACGCTGAGGTATTTGACTGCGGAGCAAGTCATTTACCGGCTGTATTATCGCGCCCGTTCATTGCGAATCGAGCCTGTGAAGGATGCGGCCCTGCGCTCATCGATGAGATGGGCATCGCCTGGGTTTATTCAGCTATCTACTGCTGACGGTATTGACTTTTCGTTTCTTGGGGCGAAGGGGCGTATCGACGATTCAGGTTGGAATGCCGCACAGCACAGCAAGCTGTGGCTGTATAACCTGCATTACCTGGACGACCTGAACGCCGTTGGGATCGATGAGCAAAATGCCCTGGCTTGCGCTCTGGTAAATCGATGGATTGAGGCTAATCCGCCGCCCTCCGGCAATGGCTGGGAGCCTTATCCGCTTTCGCTGCGGGTGGTAAATCTGGTCAAGTGGTTTGCTCGCCAGGAGGCATTAGAGCCGCATTGGCTTGCAAGCCTGGCTACGCAAATGCAGGCGCTCGCCAAGCAAGTTGAGTATCACATCCTGGGTAATCATCTGTTTGCCAATGGCAAGGCACTGGTATTCGGTGGCAGTTATCTGGCCGGGCCAGATGCCGAGCGATGGCTGGCTAAGGGGCTCAGAATTCTTGATAGGGAGGTTGAGGAGCAGTTCCTTGAGGATGGCGCGCATTTCGAGCTATCGCCCATGTACCACGCCACTTTGTTGTGGGATATGTGTGACCTGGTGAATTTGGCTGAGCGGGTCGATTTGCCTGAGTTAAAGGCGCGTCTGCCCGAGTGGCGCGCAGTGGTTATGCGTGGGTTGCGCTGGCTACGCAGTATGCAGCACCCGGATGGCGGGATTTCATTCTTCAATGATGCCGCCTTCGGCATTGCGCCTGTTTTGCCCGACTTGGAGGCATATGCCTCCAGATTAACTGGCTGCTTGCCCGTTGCCGAGAATAGTCCGGCTGAGGCTCTTACTCTTACCCACCATGCGCAAAGCGGTTATGCCGCGATCAATCTAGGAGGAGGGCACAAAGCACTGTTAGACCTGGCTAAAGTTGGCCCCGACTATCAGCCGGGGCATGCTCATGCCGATACCCTCAGCTTTGAGCTAAGTCTTTTCGGGCAACGGATTTTCGTCAATTCGGGCACATCCCAATACGGGGAAGATGCGGAGCGTCATCGTCAGCGCAGCACCGCTGCGCATAATACGGTGGAAGTGGCGGGGGAGAATTCCTCGGAG
>C687J26845_10000634_pt1 | contig 22950 bp, 26 predicted proteins | sample RifCSPlowO2_12_FD_26845 | JGI IMG/M metagenome (IMG submission 26845)
GTCGCGGGTGAACCCCGGATCGATCGCCGCTTCAGTCATCGGTTTCTGCTGCGAAAAGTAGCTGCGCTTTGACGGATAGAGCGTGGTGACGTACTTGCCGGACCTCGTCACCTGTATGGTCGCACGGTCCGCCACGTAATTCGGCCCCGCTACCTTGGCGACGCCGTCGAAGCGGAAGACGTAGCCGCCCACTTCCACCGTGTTGCCCGCTTCCATGCGCACGTCTTTCTGGGCCTCGTAACCCTTGACCACCGTCACTCCAACGATGAGCGCCGCCATCCCGACGTGCGCGAGCACCATGCCATAGAAGGCGGGTGAGGTGCCTGCAAGCCGGCGCCAGGCGCTTGACGCCGTGGCGGAGTGTCTCACCCTGTCCCACACGCTGACCGCGCTCGCCGCCGCAATCCACGCCGCGAGCGCCAGTCCGAAGCTCACCAGCGGACTCCAGCGGCCGAGCGTGAACGGCAGCACGAGCGCGGTCGCGAGGCTCACCGCAAGAGCCCAACGCAGGCGCACCGCAAGCTCGGGCAGACTCGCTTTTTTCCAGCGTGCGATCGGACCCACCCCGATCAGGAACAGCGCCGGCGCGATCGTCGGCACAAAGACGGCGTCGAAATAAGGCGGTCCGACGGAGATCTTCCCCAGGCCGAGCGCTTCGAGCGCCAGCGGGTAAAGCGTGCCGAGCATCACCGTGCCGGTGGCCGCGGCGAGCAGCACGTTGTTCGTGAGCAGCAGCGACTCGCGCGACAGCAGGCTGAAGCTTCCGCCTCTCAGCCTGACGCGCGAAGTGCGCCACGCGAAAAGCGCGAGCGAGCCGCCGATCACCAGCACCAGAAAAGTGAGGATGAACACGCCGCGCGTCGGATCGCTGGCGAATGCGTGCACCGAGGTGAGCACGCCCGAGCGCACCAGAAAGGTCCCGATCAGGGAGAACGCGAAGGTGAAGATCGCAAGCAAAACGGTCCAGTTGCGAAAGCTCCCCCGCTTCTCGGTCACGGCAAGCGAGTGGATCAGCGCGGTGCCCAGCAGCCACGGCATGAACGAGCTGTTCTCCACCGGATCCCAGAACCACCAGCCGCCCCAGCCGAGTTCGTAATACGCCCACCAGCTGCCAAGCGCGTTGCCGAGCGTCAGAAACACCCACGCCACCGTGGTCCACGGACGCGACCAGCGCGCCCACGCGGCGTCGAGCCGGCCGGAAATGAGCGCGGCGATCGCGAACGCGAACGCGACCGAGAACCCGACGTATCCCATGTAGAGCATCGGCGGGTGCAGCACCATGCCCGGATCCTGCAGCAGCGGGTTCAGATCGCGCCCGTCGGGCGGGGCCGGCAGCAGCCGGCCGAACGGGTTGGAGGTGAACAACATGAAGGCGAGGAACCCGGCAGCGACCAGCCCCATCACGCCGAGCGCGCGCGCGACCATCTCCTCCGGCAGGCGGCGGCTGAAGACCGTTACCGCGACCATCCAGAGGGCGAGGATCAGCATCCACAGCAGCAGCGATCCCTCGTGCCCGCCCCACACGCCGGCGATGCGGTAGGGAAGCGGCAGCCTGGAATTCGAATTGTTCGCCACATACGCCACCGTGAAATCGTTGGTGATGAACGCGTAAGTAAGCAGGCCGAAGGCGATCGCGAGGAACACGAGCTGCCCGTGCGCCGCCGGGCGCGCGACGCTCATCCAGGCGGGATCGCCCCGTGCCGCGCCGGCAAGCGGCAAAATGCCCTGCAGCAACGCGATGACGAATGCCAGCACGAGGGCGAACTGACCGAGTTCCGGAATCATGAGCACCTCCTCGCACCGAATGGGGCGCACCAGCCAGCGTTTGTGCCGTCCTCTAGCAGCCTGTCGGACTTAACAGTTCGACACGCTGCTAAAGCAAAACCGGCTGGCAATTCTGACGGAAACCCACCCGAAACGTTCGAATATGAAGCATAGCAAGGGGAAGTTCGCATATCCGTCATCCTCTTTTGCGTTTATTCTGGCGCCGGTTTTGCATTAGGAGTTTGTCGGGGCCAAGTCCGACAAACTCCTAGGTTCACGACGTTTGCCCGCTTGAGCCTTCCCGCGGCCTGCGGCATCCTTCGTCCTTTGCGGTGTTTCTTGCTATTTTTGTGTCGAGTCATAGTGGTCATGGAAAATCGCGTTAACCCCAAAATGCGCCATCGCGTCGCACGCAACATCGCGCAGCGAGTTGTACCGGCGATCATGTCGGAAAAGACGGAATGTTTACGGTGCACGACAGCCGGACGAGACGGCAGTGTGCTGAACCACCCGACTCCGGGACCATCGCCGGGATCGCGGCGGGAAGATCAGATCAACAGTCGCAAGGTGCGCAGGTAGAGAGGACGACCGGGCGGGCGGAGATACAAGTGATACTCTGGAAGCCGGTCGTCGGCTCGCAAAGCCAGAGGTTGCGCCGCGGGGGGTGGCGTCAGATTCGCGATTTGATCGCCTGAAACAGGCGCCGGGGCTGCTGGCTGTGATACGGTGCTGGCATCGGCCAACTGCCGGCAATCGGGATTGTCGCTGTTCGATTGGGAGTGCTGCAGCGCCCGGCCGTAATCAAATGCGCCGCTTTGCTCTACGTTGCCGCTGGCGCCGGGCGGAGCGAGTGGGACCGCACAATACGTATAGCCAATGGCGGCGCCCAGCCACAACGCGAACCAGCCCAGGGCGAGTGTGACGCGGCCTCGGCGCAGTAACCGCCGCACCGCAAAACTTGCATTTGAAGCATGGCGAGCGTGCGTATTGGACGATTCCATGTTGCTTTGCTATCGCGCGATTTTTTCGTGCCGCGGATCAATAAAGACAAGCTATCCGAAACGAGCAGCTTGCACTTTGATCTATGTCAAACTGCGTCAGCTTGGCGTTTCGGGGGCCTGGAGTATTCCAGGCGGCATAGGTATTCGGCGTGGCGCTGATTCTGGTTGCCATTGCGGGTTTCTGCATTCTTGGAGCAGCAAGACGGAAGGCGGCATGACGCAGACGTTCACCCATGAGTGCCAGCGCCATGGTCCACGATCCCGTCTGCTGCACGCCTTGGACTAGACGGCCCCGCCGCAGCGGCACCACACGCACGTGCAGTCAACGTGGTTGCAAGTGACATCGCGTCGCCGCGACTGCACGCGCAACCGCGCCCATGGATACAGCAGCCGCTTGAGCCACGACGGGCCGTAGTATCGGCGCAGAAAGCCGCGCACGTCGTTGCTTTCCGAGGCCTTGCGCAGAAATCGGCGGTAGCCCGCGTTTCCCAAGGCGCCGTAGACGGCGCGGTTGACCACCGCCGCACGCAGCACGGGGTTCAGTGCGTCCCGCCAGCGAGCATCGTAGTTACTCCCGTCCATAAGACTGCGGGCGGCCAGAACGCCGGAGGAAATGGCGAAGCGGATGCCAAAGCCCCAGAGCGTGTCCTGGAATCCCGCCTGCTCACCGGCTAACGGATGCTGTCCCGAATATGCGGAGACCGGTATGCGGAAGTTGCCCGCACCGCCGTGAGGTTGCGGGTTTCTCATCTCGAGCCCGACGAGATTCTGGAAGCGCTCGACAGTTCGTGCCACGTATTCGGCTTCCCGCTTGAATCCGGAAAACATGCAGCTCTTCACAGTCCCGCGGCCGTTCGTCACCAGCACGTAGGCGTAGCCCTGCGGCGCCAGGTCGTCGTCGCAAATGACCCACCAGCCATCCGGCATCGAGGTCTCGAAGTGAAACCCCACTGCGATGGCATCCGCCGCCCTCGGTCCCGTCGCAAGTATCGCGGGGCCTTCGACCCGGCGGACCCTGCTGTTGACGCGGACTTCGACCCCCAAGTCGCGGGCTTGGGCGAGCAGCGCCGAGTCGACCGTGCCGGGACCCGGGCCGCGCTCGATCGTGTAGAGGAGAGGCGACTCGCTGTGAAATTCGTAACGATTGCCCCAGGCGTCGAATGCAACGCCGTCCCGGCACGGCATCCGGGCGAAATCGCAGGTGAGGCCGTATTCGCGAAAATCGTCGAGGATGCCTCTCTCGGTCGTCCAGTTTTCCAAACCCTGGTGGTCACCCTGAAACCGGGAACCCACCTCCGCGGCTGCTTCGTGGACCACGACGCCCCGGCCCGCGCGGGCGAGCGTGATGGCTGCCGCGAGACCCGCCGGACCTGCGCCGATAATCTGCAACATTCGCTGCCTCGCCGGGCCGCTCATGATGCATGCATAGGGTGCTTCGGAATCGTCGTCTCCCTGAAGGCGTGGGGGTGACACACCATCAGGTTTTCGTCGACACGTTGATCCTGACGTGCAGAACGGGTTCGCGCCGCCTTTCTAACTGCTGAGGTCACGCTTTTTATCCTCGAACTCCTGCTTGTCGATCTCGCCTCGAGCGTAGCGCTCCTTGAGAATGTCGAGCGCAGTTCTCGCGGGCGGCTGGCTCGGTCCGGAGGAGCCGCCTGCGACCCATTTCACCAGGATCACGATGCCGAGAATGACCAGCACCCAGAACAGCACCACGCTGATCATCCCGAATCCCATACCCCATCCCCAGCCATAGTCACCCCACATCATCAGCTTTCTCCTTTCGAGTGAAACGGACAGTGCGCCGCGACGGCTTGGCGCGACGCGGCGTCCGCCTTTTCCAGCTTGCGCACCCGCAGCGTGAGTCCCTCAATCCCGATTACTTCAACAGCATCGCCGACGGCCACGCCCTCGGCGCCGGCCTCGGCCGACCACAGCTCGCTACCCACCCACACGCGAACCAGTCGGCTCTCGATCGCCCGCACGGTGCCGACGGCGTGCAGCAGAGCCTCAGCGCCAGTGCAGACCGGTTTGCGCATCGCTGTCACCGCGAGCACGAGGAGTCCCACCGTTAGGGCCAAGGTCACGCCATAAAGCGGTATCGCCGCCCCAAGGGGCAGCAGCCACAAAACCGGGAGCGCGAGCAGCGGCAGGGCGAGGATCAGATGGCACATGGCCGTGTCATGCGCCGTAGTTCCGCGTGAACAACCCGCCCAGCCGCGGAAAGAACGCCGGCGTGCGCTCTGCATAGCGGGCGTACTCGGCGCCGAGCTCGGCGCGCGCCTCCTGCTCTTCTCTGCGCGCGAGACGCACGTACATCCAGGTGAGGATGGGGAACATGACCGCCGTGAGCAGGGTGGGCCATTGGAGGAGGAAGCCCAGCATAATCACCACAAATCCGACATACTGCGGGTGGCGGACGTGCGCATAGGGCCCGCTCATCGCAAGCTCGCGGCGCCGCTGCGCCTCGTAGAGGATGCCCCAGGACCTGGCGAGCAGTATGAACCCGCCGGCGATCAGCACGTAGGAGGCGACGTGGAACGGGCCAAGATGGGGGTTCGCTTGCCAGCCGAACAACATTTCCAGGAGATGCCCGGCGTCGTGCGCAAGGAAGTCGATCTCCGGATAGCGGCTTCCGAGCCATCCCGACAGGAGGTAGATCGTCAGCGGGAAGCCGTACATTTCGGTGAACAAGGCAACGAGAAACGCGGAGAACGCGCCGAACGAGCGCCAGTCCCGCTTCGTTCGCGGCGTGGCGAAGCTGAATGCGAAGATGACGAAGACAGCGGAATTGATGATGACCAACGCCCACTGGCCGTAAGCCGATTCGGGTTCACTGATGGCAAGCCACAGGGCGTAGGTCCACTCGGATTCACTCACGTTCGTCTCCGTTTCCCGCCGTGACGTGCCTCATCCCATCGCACGGAACACCGGGAAAGTCTCGATCAGCCAGAACGAGAACGTGCTCAGCCGGTCGGTGATCATGGCAATGCCGAGCGCGACGAGCAGCAGCCCGCCTACGAACTGCAGCAGTTGCCCCAGCCGACGCGCTTCGCGCACCAGCCGCGCCGCGCGGTCGAGAAACAGCGCCGACACCAGGAACGGCACGCCAAGTCCGAGCGCGTAAGCGCCGAGCAGCCCGACGCTGTTCGCGGTGGTGCCCGCAGCGCTGATGGTGAGGATCGCACCGAGCACCGGTCCGATGCACGGGGTCCAGCCAAAGCCGAACGCCAGCCCGAGTACGAACGCGGACGCGGGATGGCCGCCGAGGAGACGTGGGTGAAACCGTATGTCCCGGTGCAGCCATGGCACCCAGCGCAGCATGCCGAGCATCAGCAGCCCGAAGCCGATGACGATCGCGCCGGAGACGAGATTGGCCTCGTAGCGGTATTTGATCAGGAGCTGCCCAAGCGCGCTCGCGCTCGCGCCGAAAGCGAGGAACACCGCCGAGAAGCCGCTCACGAATAATGCGCTCAGCGAGAAGGCCGAAAGGCGCTGATACACGCTCAGGTGCCGCCGATGCTCGAGACTCTCGCCGGCGATATACGAGACGTAGCCGGGCACCAGCGGGAGAACGCAGGGCGAGAGAAAGGAAATGATCCCTGCCGCGAAAGCGGTCAATACGCCGAGACCGAAAAGGTCAAACATCGCAGTCGGCACCGCCTTCATGTGGCACGAGACCGCGCCGGGCCAACTCTCTGGCGACATTCGCGCGCCAGCCGCTTGCGCTGGAAAAATTCGCGCTCATCACTTCCCGGGGATCGATGTCCTGCCATTCCGCGCTTCTCACCGCGTTGAAGTAAAGCGCGGTGTGGGCGTAATTGTGGGGAAACCAGAAGGCGTTGAAGGCGAGGGCCTCGCGGTACAGCTCGTCTTCGCTCAGCCCTTGCGCTGCCCCAAGCGCCAGCAGCCCAAGCAGGGCCGAGCCGTGGTTGCAGTCCTGAAAAAACGTGGAGTTGTCGCAACACGGGCGAAAGGTGTTGCGGGCAACCCTGATCACGAGCGCCTCCTGTTGCGCGGCCAGCCTGACAATGGGAAACTTGTTGAAATAAACAGCTCCGCTTGTTTCCCTGCCCAGGTTCCATCCTCCCGTGGAAGCGAAGCGGAAACCCTGTGGGCCATTAAGCGGGCTGTCGCTGTTCGCGGCCATCCGGTTCGCGAGCCCCAGCGACCACAGCAGAGTTACGTAGACGCTTGCGTTTTCTCTGGTAAGCAGGATCGGGTGGTGCGAAGGCTTGCGCATGACGTCTTTCAGCTCCGCCGGGATCCCTCCGCGCCGCGCGTAAACGGCTTCGAGTTTTGGCGGTTCAAGCACACCTTCTTTCACGAGCTTGACGATGCTGTCGCCGAGCACCACCCTGCTCTGGTGGCCGCCGGCAGGCAGGACTTTCGCCGCCACCTCCTCGAGCGGTCGCTCCTTTTCCGAAGCATGCGCCGCGGTTGCGAGCATGGGCGCGGCCAACAAAACCAGCGCACGCCACCTGAATCCGTTTGTCATATCGGGACCTCCGCGTTAAAGTCGAAGCCGGCAACCCTTCCGGCTCATTTGCGCAACTCGTTTATCAGCGGGATGATCTTGTCCCGCAGCGCCTGTGGCGTCAATTGTCCAATGTGCTTGTAGGCGATGCGGCCGTCACGGTCGATGACAAAGGTTTCCGGGACGCCGTATACGCCCCAATCGATCCCGACCCGGCCGTCAATGTCCGCCCCGGTCCGCGTATAGGAATCGCCCAATTCATTCAGCCATCTTTCGGCGTCCTCCGGTTTGTCCTTGTAATTGAGCCCATGGATCGGGACAACGCCTCTCTCCTTGAGGTCCATCAGCAGCGGATGCTCCGCGCGGCAGGCCGCGCACCAGGACGCGAAAACGTTGACCAGCGATACCTCGCCCTTCAAGTCGGCGCTGGAAAGTCCCAGCGTACGCCCCTTCACCGGGGGCAGGCTGAATGTTGGCACCGGCTTGCCGATGAGCGGCGACGGAATTTCCCGCGGGTTCAACGTGAGCCCAACCCCGAACAGCACGGCCAGGCCAAGAAACAGCAGCAAAGGCACGAATCGCCCCAAGCGTGTGACGCTCTGCCCCCGCTTGGTGTCGCTGACGTAACCGTTGTCACTCACTGTTTCGGTTATTGCCATAATTGATCACGTGCATCTCCTACTTGTTGCGGACGGCCGCGCCGCACTGCGGGCAGAAGCGGGCGCTTGAGGTGAGCCGGCTGCCGCATTGCGCGCAGAAGTTCCCGCCGCCCGGTTGAGCCCCGGACGCTTTCCCGCGCCGGCGCCACCATAGTGAGCCCGCTACGCCTGCTACGCCGACCACACCCGCAAAAATAGCGAGAACCAGAAGCCAGTCGGGGAGCGCCGCACTGGTACCGCTGGTCACGGTGGGTGCGGAATCCGGGACTTTGAGCCCCAGTATGTCTGAAGATGTCCGCTCGTCCGTCTTCGTGTAGCGGATCTCGATGGGCAGTTCCTTTCCCGCCTCGCGGGCGCCCANCTCGGCCGTGCGGTAGAGCAGCGCATCGGGGCCGGGGACCCCGGCGCCAAGATTCGGCAGCACCGAGAGGTTACTCGCCGCCGCCGGCTCCTGGAGGCGCACGCTCAGCCGGTCCACCGCCAGGTCACTCGCCCAAACGTAGGTGTAGCTGCGGTCGGGTGTACGTGTCACGAGCGGGTCGTAGAACTCGACATGAAGGAATCGCTGCGGGGCTTTGATCCGCAGCGTGATGAAGTCGTCGGCATCCGTCCGATCGTACGCCAGATTGAAGAGTTCGGCGTGCGCCGCAGTGGCGAACGCCACCGCCGCCGGGCCGCCGGAGGAGGCGGGGATGCGAAGCGACGCGGCGGCGGGCAGGGCAAGTTCCGCAGCGAACTCGCCCTTGAGGATCACGAGCGCCGCGCCGCGGCGGTCGAATTCCGGCCAGATCTCGATCTGCAGGCTCGCGAAACGCGGGTTGTCCTGAGCCGCGCTGCGGCTTGGCGGGACGGCGGCGAACGTAAGCAGAGGCATGATGGCGAAAACGACGGTCGCTATTCCCGACGCGAAGACGGCCGCCGCGCCACCGGCCGACGGTCCTTGTCGTTGTTTCGTGCCCTTCATATTCGCCCGTGCGGACGTCACTTCACCATTGTTATCGTGGGACATAATCGTAGCTTCTCGTTATTTCGTCATTCGGCGCAGCAATCGACGAGCTTCTTGACAATATCCTCAAGCGTCCACGGTTTTTCGCTCGCCGCTATTTGCTTGAATCCGGCCACATCGATCAGCTTGAGGCGCAAAGCCCAGAACAGGGAATAGGTCTTGTAGGCATGAGCAAACGTTTCCTCTGCTTCATGCTTTTTCCCGTCAGAGTGAAGTTTTGTGCCGACCTCAATGAGCCGCATGGTTGTCGCGAGCAGATGCTTCGTGATGCACCAGGTTTCCCCTTCGTGCCTGTCAATCAGTCTTGCCAACAGTTCTTTCCGTATCGACCGCACCTCATTCAAGAGGTCGAAGTATCCGGAATCATCCGTCTTCATGCCGGTAAAGAAAAAATGCTCCTCAAGACTGATAAGGTTCATGATCGCAATGCTCAGGTCTTCCTCGGCGGAAAGATCGATAGTTCCCGATTGCTTTAATAGCTCGACTTTCCTGAGCAACGCCTCGAAGTTCTGTATTTGAGTAGTCATGGCAGCTCACACAGCAAAGATAATGAGACCGAGTGCGACCATGGCGACGCCGCCGCCCCAAAGCCGCATGTTTTTCGCGCTTTGCTTCTTCCACCCCTCCACCTTTTCGATGAGCGTCTTATCGCTTGCAATAAGCAGAATGATCGCGAGCGGCAGAACGAAGATCACGTTATACAACACGAGGTAACCGAGACCCGCCCCAAACGTCGTCTGATCGTGAAGCAGGCCCAGCACCATGAGGTAGGGTCCCCCGGTGCACGGAAACTCGCAAAGCCCCACCAATCCGCCCAGCCCGAAGGCCGACGGCAAAGACGCTTTTTCCATCAATCCCGCTATTTTGTTGTGCGCGGCATGAGGGATCTTCAGTTTGACTGGAAATGCCGGGAAGAAGTGGTTGCCCAGATTGATCAGCCCGAGCGCAATCAGGAGGGATGCCCCGACCTTCGCCATGAAATGCGGTGTGTCGAAGAGGTGCAGCACCTGGAGTATTCCCAGACCGATCAGCATGTAGACGAGGAAGATGCCGAGAATGTAGGAACTCCCGATTTCCAGGATGCTCGACCTCAATTTGCCAAGACTAAAGAGGAATGCAATCGTAAGGATCAGGATCGAGAAAGCGCAGGGGTTGATGCTGTCGATGAGCGACGACACGATGACCAGCGGCAGCAGCCACTTGCCCTCGTTTGACAGGTGCCAGAGCGCCGTCGTCCCGACATTCCCCGATTGAAACAACAAAACGGACCCGACAAGTAACACGCCGATCCCTGCGAGCGCCGCGAGCGTCTTGTTCATGGCGGCCTACGGCTTCACCATGGCGGCGAATCGAAGCTCCAATGGCGGGGTTTCGTTGGTTCTTATCGTCACTATCCGGTCGGTCGGACCGATTCCAGCGGGTCCGTGGGCGGCCGGGTCAAACACTACTTCCACCTGGGCAGCCCCTCCCGGCGCAATACTCTCAAAAATGCCTGGATTAGCTCCATGCCCGGGCATCCCGAAAGGCCCTTTTGTCCCCGCCAGTGTTATCAAAGTCGCAACTGTGCACATACAGGAGGTGTAGATCTTGGTGATGGTTATTGCAGACTCGCCGGTATTCCTGATCCTGAACCGGTACGAGACTTTTCCCGCGGCCATTGAGACATTGCCAAAATTGAAAAACGGTTCGGGTGACACGAGCGGACTGGCCGCGGCGACCTGCCTCACGGTTTCGGGTCCTGGCCTCGTAATGTTTTCTTTAGATCTGAAAATCCCGAACAGAACCACGACCACCGCAAACGTGATCAATCCATAGAAAATCGCGTTCATGACAGTTGACGGTTTCATGATTTCCCTTTCTCGATGCTGATTTGAAAGTCTTGAATTCGCAATTGGTTCCATCTTCCGTGTTGAGTTAGGAAAACTGCCTGTTACGAACGGCTTCGCGGCCAGAATTCCTGGGGTGTGGCCACGGATCGGGTGCGGATCAAAAAAAACTTTTCTATCGGCACAACAGCGACGACCCCATCGCCGGGCAAGCCGGTATGAGCGGCATCCATGATCGCCGCTGTTATCGTTTCCACCTCGTCTTTCCTGGTAAAGATTTCAACTCTGACCTCCTCGACCATCCAATTCCGCGCGAAGAAGTCGTGATACTCGCCATACCCTTTGACCTTTGAAACGGTAATGCGCTCGACACCGATGTCCTGAAGCTTCTTTTCCACTTCCTCCAGCTTGTCACGTCGGATGATGGCAACGATCAGGTTGATGTCCATGGTATCCTCCTGGGTATTTCCCCTTTCAGCTTGCGTCCTTCGTTTACGACCCCCCCTTCTGTAGTGCGCCTGGTCGTAAATTCCTTCACGTCGCGGCCGGGCGTCGCCTTACGCTCCCCGACCGGGCCGCATCGCGCGTGATTCACATTCGGCGGGCTCGTGTACGAGTGCGTCATAGCCTCACCCGGTTGAGCCGCAGCGCGTTGGTCACCACCGAAACCGAGCTGAAGCTCATCGCGGCGGCGGCGATAATGGGGGAGAGCAGCAGCCCGAAGATCGGATACAGCACCCCGGCCGCCACGGGGATCCCGAGTGCGTTGTAGACGAATGCAAAGAACAGGTTCTCGCGGATATTGCGCATCGTGGCGCGGCTCAGGCGGCGCGCGCGCACGATGCCGCGCAGATCGCCTTTCACCAGTGTCACTCCCGCGCTTTCCATCGCGACGTCGGTGCCGGTGCCCATTGCGATGCCGACCTGGGCCTGCGCCAGAGCGGGGGCGTCGTTGATGCCGTCGCCCGCCATTGCGACGAAGCGGCCTTCCGCCTGCAACTGTTTCACGACTTCGACCTTCTGTTCGGGCAATACTTCCGCGGTAACGCGGTCGATCCCGAGCTTGTGCGCCACGGCGTCGGCGGTGACGCGGTTGTCACCGGTGAGCATCACTACCTGCAGGCCTTCCTCATGCAGCGCGCGGATCGCTTCGGGAGTGGAATCCTTGATAGGGTCAGCCACTGCAATCAGGCCGGCCGCCTTGTTCTCAATCGTCACGAACATTACCGTTTGGCCTTCTACGCGCAGCGCCGTGGCTTGCTCGTCGAGCGCGCCGGGATCAACGTTGAGCGTCTCCAGCAGCTTCCGGTTGCCGATTGCCACCGCTTTGCCATTGACCTCACCGCGCACACCCTTGCCGGTCACCGATTGAAAGTTTGCGACTGGAAGCAGCGCGAGCTTCCGCTCTTCCGCGCCGCCGATAATCGCGGCGGCAAGCGGATGCTCGCTGGCGCGCTCCAGACTGGCGCCGAGTTGCAGAATGTCATCCTCGCGGAAGTCATTCGCGGCTGCCACGCCGGTCAGGCGCGGTTTGCCGACAGTCAGTGTGCCCGTCTTGTCGCAGACCAGCGTGTTGACCTTCTCCATGATCTCGAGCGCTTCCGCATTCTTGATCAGCACGCCCGCCGCGGCGCCCCGTCCGGTGCCCACCATGATCGACATCGGCGTGGCAAGCCCCAGTGCGCACGGGCAGGCGATGATGAGAACTGCGACCGCGTTGATGATGGCGTGGGCAAGACGGGGTTCCGGTCCCCAGATGCTCCACACGATGAAGGTCGCCACGGCGATTGCGACGACCGCCGGTACAAAATAACCGGAAATCACATCAACGAGGCGCTGGATCGGCGCGCGGCTGCGCTGGGCCTCGCTCACCATGCGTACAATCTGGGCGAGCAGGGTATCGGTACCGACACGCTCGGCCCGCATCAGAAGGCCGCCCGTGCCGTTCACGGTGGCGCCGATCAGCCGGTCTCCCTGATGTTTTTCCACCGGGATCGACTCGCCGGTGACCATGGATTCGTCGACGGCGCTCGATCCCCCCACGACTGCGCCGTCCACGGGGACCTTTTCACCGGGCCGCACGCGCAATTTGTCGCCCGGTTTGACTTGATCGAGTGGAATGTCCTCTTCGCGGCCATCGGCGCGCACGATGCGCGCGGTCTTCGGGGCGAGTCCAAGCAGCATCTTGATGGCGGCGCTGGTGCGGCTGCGCGCGCGCAATTCGAGCACTTGTCCCAGCAGCACCAGCGCGGTGATCACGGCGGCGGCTTCGAAATAGACCGCGACGATGCCGCCCTCCGTCCGCACCGTTTCGGGAAAGAGTCCCGGAAAAAACGTTCCGGCCACGCTGTAGACCCAGGCCACTCCGACGCCCAGTGCGATCAGGGTGAACATGTTGAGATGGCGATTGACGACCGACCGCCAGCCGCGCACAAACAAGGGCCAGCCTGCCCACAACACGGCAGGCGTGGCGAGCAGGAACTCGACCCACTGCAGCACGCGGGCGGAAATGAACCGGCTGGCCAAATCGGGCCAAAGATCGGCCACCGTGGCCATCACGAACACCGGCGCGGCGAGCGCGGTGCTTATCCAGAAGCGGCGGGTCATGTCGACGAGTTCGGCGTTCTCTTCCTCCCCGCCGGTAACCCGCGGCTCCAGCGCCATGCCGCAGATCGGGCAATCGCCCGGTTCGTTGCGCACGATCTCCGGATGCATCGGGCAGACATATTCGGTGCGGGTGGGTGCGGCGGCAGCGGTCTCAGGCTCCAGCGCCATGCCGCACTTCGGGCAGGCCCCCGGGCCCTGCTGCCGCACCTCCGAGTGCATCGGGCAGGTATACATCACGTCCTGCGCGCTGGGAGTTGGGGGCGGCGGGGCAGCCACTGTCACGTAGCGGCCGGGGTCGGTGCGGAATTTGCCAAGGCAGTGCGTGCTGCAAAAATAATAGGTGATGCCGGCGTGCGCCGCACTGCCGGCAGCGGCATTCGGATCAACGGTCATGCCGCAGACAGGATCGGTGGCCATATCGGAGTCTCGTTATCGGTTAGTGGCCGCGCAAAACCCTTGCGCCGCAACGCCGAGCGCGGCGTTGAATTTGCTGGACATGTTCTGGTAGGCGATCAACGCAGTAAGCGCGACGATCGCGTCATCGCTGAAGTGCGGTTGCAATCGGGCGATCAGCGCAGGGTCGCTGCGCTTGGCGCTGTCCGTCATCGCTTCAGCGTAAGTCAGGGCCGCTTTCTCCGGCTCGCTGAATAGGTTCGAATCAGCGAAATAAGGCAGCGCGCGAAGTTTCTCGTCGCTGACGCCGCGCCCCGCGCCGAGGGCCGAATTGAGGTCGATGCAGAACGCGCACCAGTTGATCTGCGACACGCGCACCTGCACCAGCGAGCGCAGCGCCGGTTCGATGGGCGAAGTCTTGCGGTCGATCGCGCGATACATCGCGCTCATGGCGAGAAACGCTCGCGGAATCCGGCCCCAGAGGCGTACCGGCTCGAGTTCGCGACCGTAGCGCCGGCGCTGCCACCAGAACAGCAGCCTCATGTACCACGGATAGGCGAAGTTCCCAGGTGTCGAGATATAGCTCATGTCACGATGCGCTCTTGTTTGGGTGCGGCGATTGCGCAGCCTGCGAATTGGCCTTCCATTGCTTGTAACAGTCGAGCCCGCAGAAGTACGCAACGTACTCGACCGCTTCCGCGCTCTTAGCCTCGGATCTTAGAATCTCCTTCAGGCATACCTCACATTTCACCTTCTCCGGTTCGGCTGGTTGGGTTGTCTTTTCCATGATCGTTCCTCCAAGAAGTGCCGGCGCGCCGAATCAGGCCGGAAGTGCAACTGGAACGGCCGCTGTGTCGCATTTGAGTTCCACCATTTCGCGCAGAGTTGTTTCTTCGGCAACAAAGACTTGCACCGCTGCCGGGTCAAACTGTGTTCCGGAGCGGGCAAGGATCTCGGCGCGCGCGGCGTCGAATGAAAGCCCCTTGCGATAAGGCCGGTCAGAGGTAACGGCATCAAGCGTGTCGATTATGGCGAACAGCCGCGCCCACAGCGGGATCTCCTCGCCCTTCAACCCGCGCGGATAGCCGCTGCCGTCAAAGCGCTCCTCGTGGTTGAGCACGATTTCGGCCGCTTCGATCATGGGGGGGGGCCTAGAGAGGATGCGGTACCCGATCTGAGGATGCGTTCGCATGATTTGCCATTCGGCTTCAGTCAGACGATCCTGCTTCAGCAGGATCGAATCGGGAATGCCGATCTTGCCGATGTCGTGCAGCAGCGCGCCCCAGTACACCTGCTGCAATTGGCGAGGATCAGTCGTGAAATGCCGTGCCAGAACGAGCGTGTGGCAGGCAACGCGCTTGGAGTGCAGCCCGGTTTCGTGTTCCCGCGCATCGAGCGCGCAGACCAGCGCTTCCGCCAGCGCAAACTGGGTTTCATCGATGCCCGCTGGCAGCGCGCGTTTTTGGTGCGCGGCGAGAAAACAACCCTCGCAGCAATAGCCATCGCGCTCCCGGACGTGGGGCGCGCCGGCGAGCGACGCGCCGCAATGACGGCACGCGTGTTCACGGCTTGTGTTATCCGGAATGTTGACCATGGTCCAATTTCGCGCTCCTGTCACTTGCCGTGGAAAAAGTTGTAAAGCGGCACAAATACCAGGCCGAAATAGATGCCGTACAGAAACGACTCCAAGAGGCCCAGCAGAAAGCTTTGCCAGGTGAGCCAGGTGAAACCGGGCAACAGTTTGAGCCACGCTTCATACATGCGCTGGTCAAACGCGAGGTCGTAACCCACGCAAATCACGTAGGTGATGGCGAGGAAAAAGCCCATGGCCAGCCCGACGTCGCGCCAGTACAGCCTACCCATGGTGATGTCCTCCGTGCTGATGTCCTGATTGTTCTTGCACGCCTTGTGCGGAAGCACCGGCATATTTCTCCGGCGCCCTCTCGAACTCGTCACGGCAGGACGTTGAGCAGAAGTAATAGGTGCGCCCTCCATGCACGGAGGCCGCGGCCGCATTCTGCGGATCGACTGTCATCCCGCACACCGGATCTTTGTTCTCGTTACCGGTAGCGGGTCCGGGGTTGCCGTGACCGCCGTGACCTTCATGGCCGTGTCCGCCCATGATGTGCGAGCCGCAGCCGTAGCGCATCATAAGAAAAAACAACCCGCCCCATAACAGCAGGCTGCCGAGGGTTTTCAGTGCTTCCGCATCCATGGCGCATCTCCTTTTTCTCAGCCTTGCGCTTTGAGGTTGTCGCAAACCCTTTGCAAGCGCGCCCGTACTTCTTTTCCCAGCGCGTGCACTTCGGGTTTATCGACCAGTTGCAACACCGCTTCGGGGTCCATGAAGGCGACAGTCACCGTCCCGTCATCTTCTTCTCGAACGACCACGTTGCACGGCAGCAGCAAACCGATATCGGGGTCGGCCTCGATCGCGCGATGAGCGAGCGGGGGATTGCATGCGCCGAGAATGCGGTACGGCCGCCGCTCCACATTGAGCTTTGCCTTCATCGTCGCCTTGACGTCGATGTCCGTCAGCACGCCAAACCCTTCGGTTTTTAATGCCGCCGTAACCTTCTCGACGGCAGCATCGAACGGCACGCTGAGTTTGGTGCTGAATCCATACATGAACGATCTCCTTGAAGATGAGGTTCTGCGTCGACCGACAGCGTCTTACTTAAGCTGCCAGCGGAAAGCTCGCGGCGCGGATTCGCCGGGGCGCTGTATCTGCAGCTCGATCGCCTGCGGCCCCGGATCGGTCGCGCCGAACTTGAGCACGCCTTTGCGATGATGGCCACCCGGCGGGTCGCCCTGCCAACCGGCAGGAGCGAGCGGCTTGCCGTCCGCGAGGAGGGACGCCGTCTTCACGAGATCATCGTTCAGCTCCTGCGTATGGGTGTCGAACACGATCTCGAATTCCCAGGCGCCGCCGGTCAACGCGCGCGGCGTCGCTTTGACCGTGACTCCGGCGGCGCCGCTGGATTGCGTCGAAAGGCTTTGGGCTGCGGCAATGCCGCCTGCGCCGAAGAGAGCGTAAGTGAAACCGGCAAGCAGAAGAATCAGGCGTGAGCGCATTGTGCATGCTCCTTTGTGGCGTTCCAAAGTTTGTTTCCAATGTAGGCAATGCCGGCGGCGTTGAAGGCGAGGCCCACCCAGAAAAACTCGACCTGATACTGGGTGGCGACGGTCACAAGGCCTGTGGCGCCGAGCACCGGTGCGACATTGACCAGGTAGTGCGCGCAGCAGGAGATCATCGCCGCGGTCGAGGTCGTACCGGACGCTGCCATCACGGTGCGTGCGTCCTTTGACTGGTGCAGCAGTTGCCGCAGCCGGGTGTAGAGCGCGACCTGCAACGCGAAGCCGGCGCCGAGCGGCACGATGTAGAACCAGAAATCGGAAAACTGGCTCACGGTGAACTTCCAGCCGGAGACGAGCGTGAGCACGCCGAAATACGCGGCGAGCAGCAGGCCGAAGGCAAGCATTCCGAAGCCGGTAGGTCTTGCGGCGGCGATGACATATGCGTTCATGACCATATTTTCCCTTGCGTTAAGAACACTGAATTGATTCGAGCATCAGGCGTTGGCATCCCTGGAACCGGCGAATCCGATGACATGAGGTCCGGTTCGCGGCCGGCTCGACCGTGTCGATCGTTCTAATCCATGTGCTGGCCCCACCACGGTGCGAAGCGGCGAAGCTGCTCTTTCTGCTCCTTGGTCAGCACACCATCGAGCTTCTCACGCGTGTCGAGTCGCGCCTGGAAGCTCTCCAGCCGCATTTCCTGGAGTTTCTTGTACTGGTTTGTGATCGCGGTGCGGTCACGCTTCTCGGTGGCCATCAGGTTGCGCAACTTGAACGCTTCTTCTCGCAACTTGCCCATGAGGTCCCACCGCTTCTTCGCGAGTTCTTCATGGATCACGTTCACCTTGTTCCACTGGTCGGGGGAGAGATTAAGTTGATAGAGCGTGCCGTAGCCCATGCCACCCATCATTCCACCGCCCATCATCCCCGGACCCATGCCGTAACCAGGCCCGTGACCCCCCGTCATTCCCGGTCCCATCATGCCACCCATCATTCCACCACCCATCATCCCGGGGCCCATGCCGTAGCCGGGGCCGTAACCGGCGCCCGGTCCAGCGCCGTATCCACCCATCATTCCCGGCCCCATCATTCCTCCCATCATGCCGGGACCCATGCCCCAGCCTGGTCCGTAGCCGCCTTGTTGGGCAAGAGCAGTCGTGCCAAGGGCAGTCGCGCCTACCAGCGCGGCGGCGATCAGTGTTTTCCGAAAAATCATACGTTTCATGGGCAAGCTCCTTTTGCAAAACAAAGTTAAGTGGACGGAACACGGCGTGGCCCGCGCCGCATACGCGTACGCAGGCCGCGCGCGCTATCGGCAGCGCGCTGTCAAACCAGGGGGCTAAATGAGCAACCGCCGATTTCGGAGGTAAAGCGGAGTAGGCTGCCGCTGCCCGGTTGGTGTGGCCATGCGCACGGCGCGCACTTCAAGACGCGGTGCGTGCGCGCTGGCAGCGGGCGCTGCTACGAGAGGAAGATCAAAGGCGTTGTTTGTCGAAACCGACGTAACGGATGCGCCGATAGCGGCTGCCATCAGGACGTAGCAATCGGTATCCGGGGCCGGCAGGCGCGTATGGGAATCGATGGCGTTGGCGCATGCGCTTGCCGCGGGCGCGACCGTTGGTAGTCCGTCGCGCTGGCCCGGTGCAGCGTTGTTTAGCTGACAAGCATGCCCAACTATTGGCAACCAGAACGCCAGCCACCCGAGCAACAGCCAACAGCCGAGCCGGCACCCGTGCCCGCTCCTGTCCAAGCGGGGGGCATTCCAAAATCCGAATATAAAGTGCTGACCCAACATATCAGGTACTTCGAACCGCTGTTTCGTTATAAGTTGCATTGTAACGGGGGGCCAGCAAGCGCGGTCTTGATCTACGTCAAACCTCAGCCATTGATGGATTCGCGGAGCGCTGCGTTGGCCGCGTGGCTGCGGGCGATCTGCTAGCGGCCGTATCGCGCATAAACGCGGGGACTCCCGTCAGGGAGAACCAGGAACACTTCGTACGGAACGCTGCGGTTGCTTTCCATCCCGGGTGAGCCGCCAGGCATGCCCGGTACCGCGAGCCCGCGAGCCTTCGGTCGTTCGGCGAGCAGCCGCTTGATTTCCCGCGCCGGCACGTGGCCTTCAATCGCATAGGCGTCGATCACTCCCGTGTGGCAGCTACTGAAAACGTCGGGTATGCCAAACCGCGCCCGGTAAACCGCCGTATCCCGCACGTCTTGAGGCTTCACACGGAAGCCATTTGCCCGCAGATCGTCGATCCACGAGGCGCAGCAGCCTCAGGTCGGGCTTTTGTAGACGGTGATGGCGTCCTCGACAGCACGAGCCGAATGCACAGCCCCGAACGATGTGGCAAGAACCGCAAGCAGAAATTCTCGTCGCTTCATTTCATGTGCTCCTCTGTTCTTGACTCAATTGGTCCGAGATCGTTTGTAACTGATCTGTCGCATTGCATCCGAACTGCGTAATTAACGCATACCCGCGTGGCCGACGTGACGGCGGATGATCCGTATGTTAATTGCGGCGCCCCGATGCCAATTTGATCTATATCAACTACAGTAAACCACGGTCAGGTATGTGGCATTCGCGAAGCTGGTGCATCAAGACAAAAAAAGCCATTGGTTAGATCAACCAATGGCCAAGCCCGCTTGCCGTTGTGCCGCGACAACATCATCAACCGCTGGTCAAGAGTCGTAGCAGGCAGTCATTTCCTGTCGTTGGTCGGTACAAACTCCGAGCCGAGGCCTTGGGCTGTTCCTTTACCGGCTCGCTGGACACCCTGCCGCAACACCGGCAATTGCCTGGATCAGCATCGTCGTTGTCGTCGCCCCATCCTGCCCAAATATTGTTTATCATGGCAGAAATCAATGAACATTGCTACAAATTATCTTTGTGAAAATATACACGCTACATCGGAATGTCAGATCAACAACCTGGTTCCGTCTGAGAAAAGAGGACGTTTTGTGAAAACGATCAAAGAATCGGGTAAATCCGTGACTAACCGGGCCCGCAAGAAATCATCCCGGAAGGCGGATCAGCAGCTCGCCTTGGCTGTTCTGATGAAATTTCGCCTCATCGTCAACTCGGCCAAACGCCACTTCAAATGGGTGGAAAAGCAGTGCGGGATCAATGGTGCGCAACTGTGGGTGCTGTGGGAGATCGATCAAGCGCCGGGGCTTCGCGTCAGCGAGCTTGCCGCGGCGATGGCGATGCACCAATCAACGGCGAGCAACTTGATAGAAAAGCTCACGCAATCAAAGCTGATCACGCGAAAACGAGCGAGCGGCGATCGGCGGGTAGTAACGTTGTTCCTGACCGAGGCAGGCAAGGCGTTACTCAGGCGGGCACCGCGACCTGCACGGGGAAGGCTCCCCGAGGCGTTGTACCGTGTCCCGAGGAATGCACTGTCATTGCTCGATGAGTTGCTTGAACGCGTGCTGCATGAAATGAGGCCGACGGAAAAACGGTCGATGAAAAAGCCTCTCGCGGAATTGCTGGCAGTCAAATAACGCCTCCACGCCCGGTAGCCGTATAGGAGGTGATTTCGCGAATGCTTCCCCCATGAACCTCGTGCTCGTTCCCCTTCTTCTGGGACTTTCAATATTGTCGGGGATGCTCGGCATCGGTGTCGCGTTTGCGGCGGTGCCTTTTCTGTCGCTGTACCTTCCCGATCTCGTGAGTCAGGTCCAGCCGCTGAGCTTGTTGTTGAACGGGGTTACCGCCATGTTTTCCCTGGCGGGGTTTGCCCAAGCCGGATATGTGGACTGGAGGCGAGGAGGAATTCTCGCGCTGGCCACCACGTTATCCGCCCCGATCGGATCTTACCTGGCTCATCTGGTAAGTCCCGTCTTTATCTGGACGGTATATTTTGTTTCTGTTCTTTATCTGTGTTGGCGCCTGATGCGCCCGCACATCCAGCAACAGGGCAAAGAACGTTTCAGATCAGGAGTGTTGCTGGCGATACCCATCTCGATAATCACAGGCTTTCTTGGAGTCGGGCCGGGCTTTCTACTGATGCCAGCCCTCATGTTGGTCGGTTTCAACACCAGATCTGCCGCCGGAATGAATGCGCTAGCCGTAACGCCGTCCTCATTTTCCGCCGTGCTGCCGCATTGGTCTAACATGCATTTGGATTTCTGGATGGCTGTCCCGTTGATCTTTTCGGGAGCGCTTGGCTCGTTCATCGGGGCCAGACTCGCAACCAGACAGATACCCGAGGCATATCTGCGCAAAATCCTCCTCGCCGTGATTCTCGTCGCAACCGTTTATCGGTTGGCGCGTCTATTTATCTAGCGCGGGGGCGGGTTGCCTCGCTTCCCGCGCCACAATACCATTGTGCGAAACCGATTGCTCGACGCCGTCCACCGACCGTAAGCTCGAGTCTATCCTGTGCGTCTATCCCTGCGCTTCATCATCCCGCTTGGCGTCGCACTGGCGGCAGTCGCGTACGGCGTGATCCCGCTCGTGGATCAGCTCACGCTCAAGTGGTTTGTCCGCGATCTCGATATCCGCGCGACGCTGATCGCCAACACCATGCAAGAGTCGCTCGGCGCTCTCCTGCCGGGAAGCAGCCGCATCAAGGTACAGCGCTACCTGAACCGCACGACGCAGGACGAGCGCCTGCTCGCGGTCGGCTACTGCGACGCGCGTCGGGTGCTCACTTACAAGATGCCGGCGCTTCCGGCGGAGATCAAATGCGCGCCGGTACGCGGTGCCTCGCGCGGGATTTTAATCGCCAGTGCGGCAATGAGCCTCAGTTTGGTGTCCATATTCGGCAACGCGCTCCGTATACGGAGTGCGCGTCGGTGAAGCGTCTGCCTTTCCTTCGTGGCTTACTCCGGAAATTCGCATTCAGATGGCGGATTACCGAGTATCTGGAAACCTTGCAGCCGGCGGAGGAGTCCGTAATTCGGCGGCGTAAAATGGCCATGTACCGGATTAAGCGAAACACCATAAAGCTTGCTCAAAAAAGTGGCGTGGTTCTGAGCCGCCCGTACGCATCCTGGAACAGCGAAGCAAAGCATATTCAAAGCCCATCGATCGAGGAATCTCATTTTCATGAGTTGGTCCTTGAGGATGGCAAGCGCACGACCGGGCGATTTTCAGATATATGGCTTGTGCGGTTTGTCGACGGCGAACAATATGCCATGAAGGCGGCAAACGAAATGCAGCGCATGGTGAGCAAAGCAAGCAAGCGTTAATGCATCCTGAATTGCATGCGCTACTCGAACGCTTTACGAAGGAGGAGGTCGGGCGGGCGAATCCTGCCCGGCGCGCCAGCCACGATTTGAACTGTGGTAGTCGCGGCTTGATCTTACAGTTGCCCGATTTGGATAAAAGTGTGTCAGTTCAAGTTTAGCTCAATGTGGCGGCCTTTTCGTTCGAGATCTCCTTTCCGGCAAGCATAGTGGGTCGGTACGATACAAGGTTTAGATCGACATATTCGGGCGTTCCGAAATGGGCGTGATTTGACTGACGCCCCGCGTGGTGTCTTGGCAATCGACTTATTTGGCCTACAGATAGAACAGGTTCGAGAGCGATTCCCCGCTGTCTTTCAGTGGCTGCTCGAACGCGTAAAGCCTGAGCGTGATCATAACAATCGTGCAACGTACCGTGATAATTGGTGGATATTTGGGGAACCGCGACGCCAAATGCGTCCTGCTCTAGTGGAGCTCAATCACTTCATTGCAACGACCCGCACCGCAAAACATCATGTCTTTCAGTTGTTGGATGTCAACATCATTCCGGAGAGCAAAATAGTGGCATTGTGTCCTGGCGGCGCCTATTTCTTGGGCGTGTTGTCTAGTTCGGTGCATGTGATATGGGCAGTTGCCTCCGGTGGTTGGCTAGGGGTATGGGTGGGGCGATCTTGCGCCGTTGATGGAGATTGTTAATGGCAATGCGGCTCTCCCTCACCCCAACCCTCTCCCGGGGGGAGAGGGAGATGTGAAAAGGCGTCTCCCGGGGGGAGAGGGAGATGTGAAAAGGCGTCTCCCGGGGGGAGAGGGAGATGTGAAAAGGCGTCTCCCGGAGGGAGAGGGGGCTTCTATGAAAATGCGTCTCACGGGGGAGAGGGGGGCTGCTTTGAAGACGTGGGAGGAGGCGAAGCGGGCGCTCGATGAGGCGTTGCTGGAACGGCTC
>C687J26845_10000644_pt1 | contig 22766 bp, 27 predicted proteins | sample RifCSPlowO2_12_FD_26845 | JGI IMG/M metagenome (IMG submission 26845)
CAAGTACCTAACGAACTATCTGGGCTGGCGGCGCCTACTTGAACGCTACAAAGCGCAGCTCAACCCATTGATTTTCTTGGGAGAGTCGCTGGGGTATACGGGCGTGCAACAGTTAACTCAGACATAGCCTTATCGAAATAGGACGATGCGCCGACGATGGCCATCGGAATGTCTGGCGAAATGCGTAGCGCGATCATGTCCTTATCGACATCCTCACCAAGGCGGACGCCGGCATCAAAGCGTTCGGCAACGATGTCCGTCAGCCCATAGTCCAAAGTGATATCGGTCTTGATGTCAGGGTAGGTGATCATCAGTTCCCGCAGCACAGGCCACAGGATGGTTTTGGCTGCGTCCTCCATTGATGTGATGCGTATGGTACCTGCAGGCCTACTCAAGAAAGAATTTTTCATCTGCCTCGACAATGCCGCTTTCACGCGCATCGTGATGCGCAGCCGCATCGCGCAAAAAGCGATGACGCCAGCGAAAGGCGGTGTTCTTGCTGACGCTGCAGTGCTTGGCCGCCGCCCTCACGGTCAACCCAGCAATAGGTGCCTGGGCATAATCCAGCCAGCAGTACTTTTTTCGCAAACGCGCCAGGGGTGTACAGGTCAATGCGTTGCACGTGCGGCGACAGGCCTTGCAGCGATAGCGCTGCAAGCCACCACTGCGACCCCATGAGGCCAACTGCGTGGCATCTGCGGCACAGTGAGGGCAGGATTTCAGGTCAGGAATGGCCTCTACAAGGTCATCTCTNGGCACGCTGATTTGGAGAACATGCTGAACGATGGACTTCTGTTTGACCGTCAGGCGATCAAGCCGAGCCAGTAAATGTTGAAAGGATTGGGCATCCATAACGGCACTCCTTGATGAGCACACGTCTTCAGTCTAGGCCTGCAACAGTTAATGGGTACATAGCCTAATTCAAGGCCAGGACACTGGCTCGCCTTGGCCTGGAGGGATGACATTGACTGCGGATCTCGTCGCCGAGATGGTTAATGTTATTCAGATAACTACACCAAGGAGTAGTTGAAGCAGGCTTAAGGTGAGTGCAGTTTTACCATGTCAGATGTGAGAGTAGATGGCCTGATTTTCCCTGTTGGGACAGAAATTAGGTTGTGTGGTGCTCGCAGAGACTTATTGGACAATAGGAGAACAACAAAATGAATGGCAAAAACAGCGTTCTGGATTCTGCTCCAGAATACGTGGATAAAAAGAAATATTTTTGGATACTTTCAACTTTTTGGCCGGCTACTCCGATGATCGGAATCTGGCTTGCCAATGAGACTGGCTGGGGTATCTTTTATGGCTTAGTTCTAGCTGTGTGGTACGGGGTTCTTCCATTGCTTGACGCGATGTTTGGTGAGGACTTTAATAATCCGCCTGAGGAAGTAGTGGAGAAACTGGAGAAAGAACGTTACTACCGAGTTTTAACGTATCTAACAGTTCCAATGCATTACGCAGCACTAATCGTGTCTGCATGGTGGGTAGGGACTCAGTCAATGTCTTGGTTCGAAATCGGCGCACTTGCCTTGTCACTGGGCATCGTGAATGGTTTAGCGCTTAATACAGGTCACGAACTGGGTCACAAAAAAGAAGCCTTTGATCGTTGGATGGCGAAAATTGTGCTGGCGGTTGTCGGGTACGGCCACTTCTTTATTGAGCATAATAAAGGCCATCACCGTGATGTTGCTACACCGATGGACCCTGCGACCTCACGTATGGGAGAAAATATATATAAATTCTCAACCCGTGAGATTCCTGGAGCGTTTCGTCGTGCTTGGGGGCTTGAGGAACAACGCCTTTCGCGCCGCGGGCAAAGCGTTTGGAGTTTCGATAATGAGATCCTCCAGCCAATGGTCATCACAGTTGTTCTCTACACCCTCCTGCTTGCCTTCTTTGGTCCGAAGATGCTGGTATTCCTTCCAATTCAGATGGCTTTCGGGTGGTGGCAGTTAACAAGCGCGAACTACATTGAACACTACGGTTTGCTGCGTGAAAAAATGGCCGATGGACGATATGAACATCAAAAGCCACATCACTCGTGGAACAGTAACCACATCGTGTCAAATCTGGTTCTGTTTCACCTTCAACGGCACTCTGATCACCACGCGCACCCAACTCGCTCTTACCAGTCATTACGTGATTTCCCCGGCCTTCCCGCACTTCCGACTGGCTACCCCGGTGCATTTTTGATGGCAATGATTCCTCAATGGTTTAGATCGGTCATGGACCCTAAGGTGGTAAATTGGGCTAATGGCGACCTGAGCAAGATTCAAATTGAAGATTCAATGCGTGCAGAATACATAAAAAAGTTTACTCATAATGTTGGTGCGGATGATAAACGGGGCGCAACCGCGGTAGCATCATAGTGGTGTGAGCATGCAGAAATAACGGTGGATTTTTAATATATCTGTTTGAGTTCGTCGTGCGTAAACAAGTTAAATTGTAATGAGCCTTATGCACTAGAAGTCTGACGATTGATTAACTGTTGCATTCTGCAAGTTATTTATATAATTGAGCTCTTCCGATAGATTCATTTCTATGGATCTATCGGCAGACGTCCATAATAATAAATTTCATAGTTAGACTTGCTCAGTAAATAAGCGGTAGCCTCAAGGGCTGCGAGCACCGGTCTAAAAGGAGAAGGGGTAATGGCGAAGTACCAGTGTCCAGATTGTCAGTATATCTATGATGAATGCAAGGGGGAGCCGCACGAGGGTTTTCAGCCTAATACTAATTGGGGTGAAATCCCTGAAGAGTGGGCCTGCCCTGACTGCGCTGTTCGAGACAAAATTGACTTTAAGATGCTCGCGGATCCACGGTGCGAAATCACACAATTAAAGCAAAACGATCCCGTCATTAAGCAAGATAATAATATTATCGAAGACACGTTATCCGAGCCTTCAATATTGAGTGCAGAGCTAGAGTTTACAGCGGAAAAAATCAGTATAACTGATGAGTGTGAAAATACGCCTGATAATAAAGTTGAGCGACGAAGTCAATCACAAGCTGTGCGTAGGTCTTCCGTAAAGAAGATAAAAAAATAACGAGCGTTAACGTACTGTAGAGTACGCAACTCATTAACACGGTAATAGATATGGCTAGGTATCAGTGTCCAGATTGTCAATATGTTTATGATGAAAGTAAGGGGGAAGAGCATGAAGGGTTTGCCCCAAATACTCCTTGGATCGTCATTCCTGAGGATTGGTGTTGTCCCGACTGTGCCGTTCGAGACAAGCTAGATTTCGTATTGATTGAGGGAAGTACAGGCGAGAAAAATATCAGTTCAAACAACACTCTTTCAGTTTCGGCAAAAGTGAGCAGCTCTGATGTAAACACTGAAATATCAAATACGACGATGGGTGCAGAGATAGCGCTTGACGTTGCAACTGAAGGACAGCATCTGAACGGGCATAAGCCGCGGGTAACTAATTCGCAGAGCGGAGCAGCATTCCTTAAATGGATTTGTATTACTTGCGGCCATATATATGACGAGGCGTTGGGTGACGAGGTCGAGGGCTTTGCTCCAGGTACTCGCTTTGAGGATATCCCTAGTGACTGGTGCTGTCCGGATTGTGGAGCCACTAAAGAAGACTATGTACTCTATCAGGAAAAGTTAGGCTAAAAATATTAAGTCATTCAGAATAATACAGGAAAATAATAAAAATGACTATGCACACTAGGCTAGCTGAGTCCAACTCAAGCACTGAAAGCCATTCAGTCATTGACATCTTTAATGCGCAAAAAAAAGCAAGTAGCGCTCGCCGTGGAAAATTTAGTTTAGCAGAGCGTATTGCGGCCCTTAATATACTGAAAGAAATAATTCAGCGTCGTGAGTCAGAAATTATCGCTGCACTTGCGGCAGACTTCCGTAAACCGGCGAGTGAGGTAAAGCTGACAGAAATATTTCCGGTATTGCAAGAAATCAGTCACGCAAAACGGAACCTAAAAACCTGGATGATGCCACGAAGAGTGAAGGCAGCACTCAGTGTACTTGGCACCAAAGCAAGGCTTAGTTTCGAGCCAAAGGGGGTTTGTTTAATCATTGCGCCTTGGAACTATCCCTTCAACCTTAGTTTTGGCCCACTTGTTTCTGCGCTGGCGGCAGGTAATAGCGTTATTATAAAGCCATCTGAGTTGACACCGCACACTGCTTCATTGATCGGCTCTATCATTCGGGAGGCTTTTTCCGTTGATCTAGTCACTGTGGTGGAGGGCGACGCCGCTGTTTCCCAAGAGCTGTTGACTCTACCATTTGACCATATCTTCTTCACAGGGAGTCCACGAGTTGGAAAATTAGTAATGGAAGCAGCGGCGAAAACACTCGCTTCGGTTACGTTGGAGCTAGGCGGAAAATCCCCAACCATTATTGGTCCGACAGCAAATTTAAAAAAAGCTGCGCGTAACATCGTATGGGGCAAATTTTCGAATAATGGACAGACGTGCATTGCACCTGACCATGTATTTGTGCATAGAAGCATAGCCCATGATTTTCATAAAATCATAATGGAAGAAGTGACGCGGGTTTATGGGAAGGATTTTGAGGCGCAGAAGAAATCGCCGGACTATTGCAGAATTGTAAATGATCAGCACCTTAATAGACTTTATGAGCTCATAGGTGACGCAAAATCAAAAGGCGCGAAAATTTTACAAGGGGGCGAGATTGATGCATTGGATAGATTTGTAGCGCCAACTATAATATCCAAAGTCACGCCTGAGATGGACATTTCGCGTGAAGAAATATTTGGCCCATTACTGCCGATTATTGAATACGATGATATAGATCATGTGATTAAGCAGATAAACGATAACGCCAAGCCTCTAGCGCTTTATATTTTCTCTGAAGACAAAGAGTTTGCTCAGGATATTGTGGGTCGCACAAGTTCTGGGTCAGTTGGGATAAATTTAAGCGTTGTCCAATTTTTGCATCCCAATCTTCCATTTGGCGGAGTTAATAATAGCGGTATTGGTAGTGCTCATGGGTTTTACGGTTTCCAGGCGTTTTCTCACGAGAAGCCCATTCTGCTGGATAGGTTCTCAATTACACATTTGTTGTTCCCCCCTTACACTGGAAAGGTGAAGCGATTAATTAGCATGACGGTAAGGTATTTGAGCTGAAGTGTTATTGCAATATTTATCTTTTAGGATAACAAAAAATGTATGATTATATAATTGTTGGTGCTGGATCCGCTGGGTGTGTTCTTGCTAATCGCCTTTCAGCCGACCCGTCGAAACGAGTTTGCTTACTTGAGGCCGGGCCGCGAGATACAAATCCGCTAATTCATATGCCGCTAGGTATTGCTTTACTTTCAAATAGTAAAAAACTCAACTGGGCATTTCAAACTGCACCACAACAACACCTCAATGAACGTAGTCTATTTTGGCCCCGAGGGAAGACGCTAGGTGGATCAAGTTCGATCAATGCGATGGTGTATATCCGGGGGCATGAGGAGGATTACCAGGCTTGGGAGCAAGCGGGGGGGGAATATTGGGGATGGAAGCGTGCTTTCGCGTTATTCAAAAAACTTGAGCACAACCAGCGCTTTGATAAGTCAAACTATCATGGGACGGACGGAGAACTGGCCGTTAGTGATTTAAAGGATCTCAACCCGCTTAGCAAATCATTCGTTCAGGCCGGTATGGAGGCTAAAATTAGCTTCAACGGTGATTTTAACGGTGCGCACCAAGAGGGAGTAGGATTTTATCAAGTAACACAAAAGCATGGACAGCGCTGGAGCTCAGCTCGTGCATTCTTACATGATGTGATTGATCGACCTAATCTAGATATAATTACTGAAGCGCATGCTACAAAAGTACTTTTCGAAGATCGTAAGGCAGTAGGGGTGTCTTATATTCAAAAAAATATGCATCAGCAAGTTAAGACTACAGATAGTGGTGAAGTGATTCTTTCTCTTGGTGCGGTTAACACACCTCAACTTCTAATGCTTTCTGGAGTTGGGGCGGCAGCCGAGCTTAAGGAGCATGGAATTGCTCTAGTGCACGACCTTCCTGAAGTTGGAAAAAATCTTCAAGACCATTTAGATATTACTTTAATGTGCGCCGCAAATTCTAGAGCGCCGATAGGTGTGGCATTTTCTTTCATCCCTCGTGGTCTTGTGGGTTTGTTTTCCTATATTTTTAAGCGCAAGGGTTTTCTGACGAGCAATGTGGCTGAGTCAGGTGGTTTTGTGAAAAGCTCCCCTGAGCGTGATCGGCCTAATTTGCAGTTCCATTTTTTGCCAACCTATTTAAAAGATCATGGTCGTAAAATAGCCGTTGGTTATGGATATACGCTACACATATGTGATCTTTTACCTAAAAGCCGAGGTAGGATTGGACTTAAAAGTGCTAATCCTATGGATGATCCACTGATTGACCCCAACTACCTTAGTGATCCTGAAGATATTAAGACTATGATTGCTGGTATAAAGATCGGTCGCGCTATCTTTGATGCCCCATCCATGGCTAAGCATTTTAAACGGGAAATAGTTCCTGGCCCTGCTGTTACTAGCGATGATGAAATAGTTGCAGATATTCGTAGTCGAGCTGAGACGATTTATCATCCGGTAGGTACTTGTAGAATGGGTAAAGATCCAGCGTCAGTCGTTGATCCATGCTTGCAGGTGCGCGGTTTAAGAAACATTAGAGTCGTTGANGCATCAATTATGCCGAATTTAGTCGCAGGGAATACAAACGCTCCGACTATTATGATTGCTGAAAATGCCGCGGAAATAATTATGCGAAAAGTTGATATGACATCATTAGATGCAAGTATTGGTTTTGCTCGCCAAAATTTAGAGCCAGAGCTACTGTAGAATTAGTTTGCACGTAATAGAAAACTAATTTTTGACTAAATTTACTGATTCAATTGAATTTAGTTGTCGATATGGAGCAGCGCTATGATTGGTCAGATGATGCGTCAGCCGTTGATCATAAGTTCACTTATTGATCATGCTGCACGATACCATGGTAATACAGAGGTGGTTTCTGTTGAAACCTCTGGTGAAGTAACAAGAACTTATTGGNCAGGAGTGGCGCTGCGTGCCCGTAAGCTTGCTTCTGCGCTAGGCAAGATGGGGCTCACGCAAAGTGATCATTGTGCAACCATTGCGTGGAATAATGTCCGCCATCTTGAGATTTACTTCGGTGTCTCAGGTGCAGGGATGGTATGTCATACGATAAATCCTAGGCTTTTCATAGAGCAGATTGCCTATGTGATAAATCATGCGGAGGATAAGGTAGTATTTTTTGACGAGACATTCTTGCCGATAATTGCTGGGCTAGATGGGCTATTAACAACAGCCAAAGCCTTTGTCTTGATGGGATGTGCAAATTTAAAGGCATCCGCCAAGATTCCAGGATTACTTGTCTACGAAGATTTGATTGGACAAGGTGATGATGACTATGTGTGGCCCGATGTAGATGAAAAAGAGGCTTCTAGTCTCTGCTATACTTCGGGTACTACGGGTAATCCTAAGGGCGTACTTTATTCACACCGCTCGACAGTTTTACATTCAATGACGACTGCAATGCCTGATACGCTCAATTTGTCTGCGCGAGATACAATTTTGCCAGTTGTTCCGATGTTTCATGTAAATGCGTGGGGGATTCCATACTCCGCTGCAATGGTTGGTGCAAAATTAGTTCTTCCTGGCCCGGCACTTGATGGCGCTAGCTTAGCGAAGCTAATTGATCAGGAATGTGTCAGTATTGCTCTTGGAGTGCCGGTTATTTGGCAGGGGTTGTTAGCCTCTCTAGCGGAAAGTGGTTCGAAAGCAGAAAGCCTTACGCGAACTGTTGTAGGAGGCTCGGCCTGCCCTCCTTCTATGATTAAAGAATTTAACGATCTATATGGTGTCGAAGTTATTCATGCTTGGGGTATGACTGAGCTTTCGCCATTTGGTACGGCAAACACGCCACTCGGGCATCAAGTGAATTTGCCATGGGATGAAAAACTTGCACTGCGCCAAAGCCAGGGACGTCCACCTTATGGTGTCGAACTAAAGATAGTTGATGATGAGGGTGTCACACTATCTGAAGATGGTGTTACCAAAGGCAATCTTATGGTTCGAGGGCATTGGGTTATTAAAGATTATTTTCGTAGCAATATTGGTACAACACTCTCGAATGGATGGTTTTCAACTGGGGATGTGGCCACTATTGATCAGGATGGCTTTATGACAATTTGTGATCGCGCAAAGGATATTATAAAGTCTGGTGGTGAATGGATTAGTACGGTAGAGCTAGAAGGTGTTGCGATTGCGCATCCCGCGATAGTTGATGCTGCAGTCATAGCTGTAAAGCACAAAAAATGGGATGAGCGGCCTCTTCTTGTTGCAGTCAGAGCCCCTAATTCAGTGCTAACGGATGATGAATTGCTTAGTTATTTCGAAGGTAAGGTGGCTAAGTGGCAAATTCCAGACGCCGCTATATTTATTGATGAACTGCCGCGCAATGGGGCTGGTAAGATTCTGAAGAATCGTTTGCGTGANAAATATGCTGATATTCTTTCGTGTAATGATTCTTCGGCACTTGAGTAACGCTTTTGGTACGGACTTTGGCTAATTTTTTTCGAAAATCAGCCTCTGTGAAAGGTAGTAACTTGTTTATGAATTCACTTATATAACAAAAAATGGAGAAGTATAATGAATCCGCCTATTGTAAAAAAACTCGCTATGTCGATATTAGCAACTAGTTTTGTGTTGGGTGGGGCCAGTGCGTGGTCAGGTGAAATCTATTCGACTGAAACTGCTGGCTACAATCAGGGCGACTGGGTTGCTAGCTTTAATATGTCTAAAGTTTATGTAGACGAGACGCTAGGCTACCTAAATGTAGGTGGGGCTACTGTACCCAATGCTGCTGTAAGCATCGGTAATGATACAACAGTTACTTTTGATATTTCCTATTTTATTAGTAACAATGTAGCTCTGGATTTTTTCGTCGGGATTCCAGCTAAAGCTAAGTTTCAAGGTGAAAAATCCATCTCTGCGCTGGGAAGAGTCAGTGAAGTTGATTATGGCCCTGCAATTTTGTCACTTCAGTATCATTTTGATAATTTTGAGCGACTTTATCCATATGTCGGACTAGGTGTCGGTCGAGTGTTTTTCTTCGACAAAACTGATGGTGCCTTGACTTCATTTGATATCAAAGATAAATGGGCGCCTGCTGCTCAGGTCGGCCTTAGATATGATTTTGGTAACTCATGGATGTTAAATTCAGATGTGCGCTATATTCCTTTCAAAACAGATGTTTCTGGTACACTTGGGGCTGCACCTGTTTCTACCAAGATTGAGATTGATCCTTTCATTCTGAGTCTTGGAGCATCATATAAGTTCTGAGGTATTATAATTTTGCTCGTTTAACAGCGCTCTTCTAGATTGTAGAAAGAGTGCTGTTTTATATCTTGCCTAAGAATAAATATATTTCAATATTGGTTGAGATATAATATTCCATTCATGGTGCTAAGGGGTGGTATGAATATCAACTGTTCGCTGCGCTGTCGATTTTTTTTGATTCTTATTATGGCAGGATTTTCTTTTTTTGTTGCGCTGTTCGGGATGCGCTTAATGCATAAGTTGACAGAGTTTTCTTATTATGAAAGGGAGCATGTTGTTGCCTTGAGCAATGTACACTATGAACTGCAGAAAAAAGAAATAAATATAAATGTAAATTTTATAGTAGAGCAGGTGCAGAGGGCGCGTAGACAAACTACGTCTGTAAACAGTTTGTGGGATGGCGATAAAGCTCTTTTAAGATTATTGGGGAAGGGATTGATTCTTGAGCTATCTGATGCTTCAGAAATAAAGCTTGGGCAGCTCGTGAGGTATGCAAGTAGCATTTCTAAAGATGGATTAAACTCTGAGAGCGTTGAGGAAATGAAACGGCTTGTAAGTTGGTCGTACACTAACTCTGATCGCTTTGGGATGGAACTTGCTGATATTTCCAAGCGTGTTAAAAGCTATGTGTATTTTCTTGTTGTGGCAATTAATTGTATCTTCTTTTTTGTTATTTTGCTTCTTATGAAAAAGACTCGCAATTCAATAGATGAGATAGTTCATGTTATGGATGGTATGTCAAAAGGTGATCTTACATACCGCACTATACCGAGCAATGATGAAGTGGGTAAAATGCAGTCATCAATCATGGCGATGGCTGCTGGGGTGTGTGCCTTGATTGAATCGATAAAACACGTACAAGGTGATTTGTTTAATTCAGCAGTCGAGGCTTTAAGTATTTCACAAAGCACGTCAAGTGATATATGTGATCAGGCAGGTAAAATTGATGAATTTGTCAGTGCGCTATCACAGATTTCTTTCGCTATAACTGAAACTTCAAATGCGGCAAGTAAGTCTGAAGTAATATCATCTGAGGGGCGGCAGTTGGCGGTTCATGGTCAAAAAGCTATTGACACAGCCGTATCATCTATAAATGCTTTGTCACAACGGGTTAATGATTCATACGTGGCTATTAAATGCATTGAAACTGATATTTCAAAAATAGGTACAATTATTGAAATTATTGATCAAATCACCGATCAAACAAATCTGCTGGCTTTGAATGCCGCAATTGAGGCCGCGCATGCAGGCGAGGCCGGGAAAGGATTTGCTGTTGTTGCTGATGAAGTTCGAAGCTTAGCTCAACGTACAAATAATTCCACGTATGAAATTCAGGCGATGATTGCTTCTTTAAATAAAAGTATATGTGTTGCTCTTGATGTCATGGGCGACTGTGTCTTTGTGTCAAAAAATAGCGTTATTGCAGCTGGCGAAGCTAGTAGATCAATTGAGGATATTGTAAATTCAGTATCCCAAGTCATGTTGCAGATTACACAAGTTGCAACTGCTTCAGAAGAGCAGAGCGCAGTTGTTGAAGATATGCTAAATAATGCGAATGTTATTAGAGAAATCGCGGCAGGAGTTGAGTTGGGTAGTGAGAGGATTTCGGAGGTAAATCAATATTTAGTTAAGTTGGCTGGTAATTTGGGGGGGGCGGTAGAGGTATTTAAGTTACATTAATTTTTGGCGACTCTGTAATTCTGGGCGGGGACAGCCTTTTTAAGGCCTGCTGAACTCAGCACCATAAGTGCAACGCTCGAGGGTGTGCAGAATTTTGTGTGTCCAGGGTTGGGGGGTTACTACTGCGGCAGTCTGTTGTCGCAAAAAGTCAAAAAATGGTCGTAATAAGCCAATAAAGCTCCTACCACAACCACTGAGAATTCCACTGTTCTCCTCGCCACCAATCGAGGCCCGCACAGATGGAATTCGACTACATTATCGTCGGCGCCGGCTCTGCCGGCTGCGTCTTGGCCAACCGACTGAGCGCCAACCCGGACACTCGCGTCTGCCTGCTGGAGGCTGGACCAAAAGATACCTCCCCGCTGATCCACATTCCTGTGGGCGTCGCCGCGACCCTACCAACCCGTCACAGGAGGCACAATGTCATCGATTGAGACCCAATTCCTTTCTCTGACGGAACATCATGCCCGATATGATGCGATCGACCCTGCCTCAGCGTTGAGAGACAGTGCGTCGGGCAAGGTTATATTCATCACCGGCGCACCACGGGGAATCGGCCAGGCCACCGCTGTAGCATCCCTGTGATTGGTAAAATTGATCGACCCGGGGCGCTCTCGGCTACGGTGTTCGGTGACCGGGTGCTGGCGCAGGCCACCTGACGCGAGCGCTGAACTCACCGGCCGCACCTGAAACGTTTCCGGGTAATTGACCGGGCCAACCGTCACGTCAACGCAGATTGCGACGGAACGATATGAGCCCAAGTTTATTCATCAGTCTTCAAAAAGGGTAAGTCGATAATGACATCACATGCAGCAGAGATGGCACCAGTCCCTGCCATTCCCCATCGGCCCGGCCGCCATTGCGGGAGTTCGGCCATCCGGGACTTGCTCGAGTTCCATGGCACGACACTGACCGAGGCCATGTGTTTTGGGCTGGGCTCGGGGCTAGGGATCACGTATCTGACGCTGCCCGATGCGCCGGTACCCTTTCTGGTCCATGTGCGCTCGCTGGGATACGAGGAGCGGGTATTCCAGGCGCTTGACGTACCGTTCGCCTGGACAAGTTACGGCTCGGTCGAGGAGGGCGCGCAGGCGCTGGATGGCCTGCTCGACCAGGGGCGCCCGGCCCTGCTGCTGACCGATATTTTTCACCTGCCGTACTTTGCCAGCCGCACGCATTTTCCCGGCCATGCCATCATGGCCTGGCAGCGCCAGCCGGCGGATGGCTGCATTCTGGTGACGGATACCGAGCGCCCTGCGCCCATCTCGGTGGCACGTGCAGCCTTGGCCCGTGCCCGCTTCGCGGAGCTGCCTCCCTTTTTTCATGCCGGTAACCTGTTCGCTCCTCCCGCCATTCATACCCGGCTTTCGGTCGAGCGGGTGGCGGCAGCCATACGCCACAACGCACGTTTGCTGCTGGAGGGCGGACCCTATACCGGCGTGGCCGCGCTCGATACCTGGCAGGCCGATCTTGGCCGCTGGGAACGCGAGGGCGACTGGCGCTGGACGACGCGTTTTGCTTATCAAATCATCGAACGGCGCGGCACGGGCGGCGGCGGTTTTCGCAAGATGTACGCAGAATTTCTGGAGGAAGCCGCATCGGCTGATCCACGCATCAGCGAGCTGCAGCTGCCGCAGCTGATGACAGGTTGTGCCAGATGCTGGACAGCGCTGGCGCTAGCGCTGAAAGCAGGCTCCGAGAGCGAATGCTTCCCTACGGAGCTACTCGCAGATGCCCTGCAAGCCGTACGGGTGGCGGAGCTTCGTTATGTCGACGCTGCTCTGACGTATTGAGTGAACGCAGTTGCAGTGCACATAGAGGAGTAGGCATGTCCCATATGAAGCCGGAACTGGACCAAGCTGCCATGGCCAAAGCATTTTTCGGCAGCCAGCATCCGCTGTTCAACGCCTTCGGCATCGACGTGGTGGCGGTGGTCGACGCCAGGGCAGAGATGACGATGCCGTTTTCCGAGACTCTGGCCGACGGCCATAGAGCGTTGCATCGGGGCACGCTGGTGACCCTGCTCGACACGACGTGCGGACTGGCCATTTTCTCCGCGCTCCGCTCGCTCCGGCCTATCGCCACCATCGACCTGCGCGTCGATTACCTGCGTGCCATTCCGGCGGGCAGCGGCCTGCGCGCGGTGGTCGAATGCATCGGCTGGACAGACAGCGTGGCCTTTGTCTCCGGCCGAGGTTATGCGGTGGGTGACAAGATGCCGCTTGCCACGGTTACCGGATCCTTTGCCATCGATACCTTGGGGCCGGCTTTCGATACGACGGATAGGAGTGCGGCATGACGGGGTTGGTTCGACCAATACCGGATTGTACCGAGGCGGCAATGGTCCTGGTGCCGGCGGTGCCCTTCCATCGGTTTCTGGGGATGCGGGAGGAGGTAGTGGAGGGCGAGACACGCTACCTCATGGATTTTTGCGAAAATCATGTCGGCAATCCCCTGATCCGGACCTTCCATGGTGGTGTTCTTGCCAGCTTTGGCGAAGTGGTCGCGGCTACTCATCTTGCACGTTCCCTGGCGAGGGTCGAGTTACCTGCCTGCTCCACGCTTACCTTCGATTATCTGCGGCCGGCTTTCGCCGGCACGATTTGCGCCGTGCCCCACATTGGGCGGGCGGGACGACGTATCACAACGGTCTCGGTGCAGTTGCGTGTGGAAAATAAGCTGGTGTGCATTGGGCGCTTCCTGTTTCCCGTGGGGAGGGGAAGCTTGGGAGGCAGCGCGTGCCCCGCGGTCGGGACATGACTGGGCTAAGAACAGTAAACCTCAGCATCCCTGTGGTTGGTAAAATTGTCGTGTTCTGATTTCTTGCTCTCGCACCTGCCATTAAGAAGCGCACCGCCATCGAGTGCCATTATTGGGGCTACACCAAAAACCCTCTTCTAGTGCTTTAGTAAAGGCATGGTGTTGTATGCCTCGCGAACCAGACGTGACTCGACCCAGCCGTGATCAGCTTGTAGCAATCATTCGTATCCAGACCGAGATGGCAAAGCACGGTAAGCGCTCCATAAACCTCATCTACAAATGATCCGCAGGCCAGCCAATGCTGTGCTCCGATTTCTTTCTGGAGCCAGCCGCCATGATGCGCCCCGACGCCAAAGTCGAAAAAGTCTATCTCTACCCCAAGCCGGTAGATTTCCGAAAATCCATCGATGGCCTGGCTGCCCTGGTCGAGTTGGATATCAAGGTGGCGGTGTTCGATCCGGTGCTGTTCGTCTTCCTCAACGTAAGCGCTCCATAAACCTCATCTACAAATGATCCGCAGGCCAGCCAATGCTGTGCTCCAATTTCTTTCTGGAGCCAGCCGTCATGATGCGCCCCGACGCTAAAGTCGAAAAAGTCTACCTCTACCCCAAGCCGGTGGATTTTCGGAAGTCCATCGACGGCCTAGCCGCCCTGGTCGAGCTGGACATCAAAGTAGCCGTGTTCGACCCGGTATTGTTCGTCTTTCTCAACAAGTCGCGTAACCGGGTTCAGTTTGGTGCCATGGGCGCCAGTGATTGAGAAGCGCCTGGGTCAGCAGATTACCGCGACCGTACATGGTGGCGGCGTGTCCTGGGAGATCAGTCGATCGCGGGGTTTCTAGCTAGATATAGAGCGGTTGAGGTTGGGGATATTTACCGTGGGGGTATTCCATGCATGGGCCGGTGATGTCTATCGAAGCGCGAGCAGTCCATACTCGATGGTGGCGGGTATGCTAAGAGGCTTCGAAAAATCTCGTCTCGTAGGCATGACCATTTGCAGCCAGGTGCATATTTGACGAAAGGGCGGAGGCCGCTTTGATGGTGATTGGACTCCAGTCAACATGACTACTCTTATTCGTACCACTTCCTTTTGGGGGTTCAACGAACTGGTGAGCCAGTTGGGCGGCCAGTCCGAGTCCTTGTTGCGGCAGTATCACATTGACCCCCGGCTGCTTGGGGATGAGGAGGCACACGTTCCGCTTCGTTCGTTTATTGAGGTGCTGGAGCACGCGGCGTTGGTTCTTGACTGCCCCGACTTCGGTTTACGTATGGCCCAGTATCAGGACGTGCATGTACTTGGCCCGATCGCTCTGATCGTGCGCAGTGCTGCAACTGTGGGCCAGGCTCTGGAGGAAATAGTCCGCTTCATCGGTTACCACAGTCCAGGGATTCGTCTTGAGCTAGACAGCTGCGAGCCACAGACATCGCGATTGCGCATCGATATCCGTTTACCGGGTGCTCTACAGCAGCGGCAGCTACACGAGCTGGCCCTCGGGGTTGCCCATAACACTATGAAGCTGCTTTGTGGTTCAAGCTTCAGAGCTCAGTCCGTTCTATTCAGCGGCATCAGTCCGTTACCCGCTGCCCGTTATCGCCGTTATTTCAACACTAGCGTCTTCAATGGACAGGATTGCAATGCTCTGGTCCTTCACCGTGATCAACTGGAGCAGGCCATCGAGCTTCAGGATCCGTTGCTGTACCGCACCATGGTCCAGCACCTCAGTGCCTATGCGGCGCGGCCTCAAGATCTGCGGTCTCAGGTGGAGTTTCTCATCCTGCGCATGCTGCCGACCCAGCGCTGCCGCCTGCCGTTGGTGGCCGAACAGTTGGGGTTACACGAGAGGGTGTTGCAGCGGCGCCTAGCTGAGCGGGGCAGTGGATTCGAGGACCTTTTGGAGGCTGTGCGCCGGGAGCGCGCCGACTGCTACCTAGCCGAACGTAACATGGCGATGTCACAAGTCGCCGGCTTGCTCGGTTATAGCGAACAGAGTGTGTTCAACCGTGCTTGCCGACGTTGGTTCAACATGGCGCCACGGGCGCGGCGCCGCCAGTTGTTGGAAAGGCAGTAAATTCCAGCCTCCGTGTATTGGAGGGCCCTTTCTGTATTACTATCTACCTCTGGCAGAGGCTACCCACTCGGCACCGCGCTCGGCGATCATGATCGAGGCTGCGTTGGTGTTGCCACCTACTAAGGTCGGCATGATGGAAGCGTCTATCACTCGTAGACCCTCAATGCCATGTACTCGTAGCTGGCTATCGACCACAGCCATCTCGTCCTGCCCCATCTTGCAAGTGCCGATCGGGTGATAGATAGAGTCGGTGCGGCGGCGTAGCAATTCAATCAGCTGTTCGTCACTGTGCAGGTTCTGGCTGTAGATGTCCTTGAGGCCGAAGCGCGCCATGGGTGCCTGAGCTACTATCTCGCGAGCCATGCCATAGCCCTTGAGAAGAGTCTGCACATCGTCGTCGTGACTGAGGAAGTTGGGGTCGATGCGCGGTGTTGCACTTGGGTCAGCGGATGTCAGGCCGACGCTGCCGATGCTTTTGGGCCGCAGCACGCAGACATGACAGCTGAAACCGTGCCCCCAGTGAAGCTTGCGGTTGTGGTCATCGACTGTGCCGATCACCGAGTGCAACTGGATCTCTGGGCGCGCCAAGTCTGTGGTTGTTTTGAGGAAGCCGCCTCCTTCGGCACAATTGCTTCCCAGTGGGCCTTTTTTGTTGCGCAGATAGTCGGTCAATGCCTTGCCCATCTTCATGTTACCGCCGAGAGAGATGCCCAGCAGCGAGGTGTCGCGGCTTTTGTAGCAGAGCATGATGTCCGGATGATCCTGCAGGTGCTGGCCGACGCCCGGCAGTTCGTGTTGCACAGCGATACCAAGTGGTTTCAGCTCGGCCTCCGGGCCTATGCCAGACAGCATTAGCAGGTGCGGGCTGCCGAAAGCACCAGCGGCCAGTAGCACTTCCTTGTGCGCCTTCAGTTCCAGGCGTCGGCCCTTGATCAGAGCTTGCACGCCAGTAGCCTGTTTTCCTTGCAGCAGTACGCGCTCGACGTGGGCGCCAGTGAGTACGGTGAGGTTTTCGCGGTGGCGGATCGGTTTGAGGAAGGCGGTGGCAGTGCTCCAGCGGCGCCCGTCACGGATGGTTACGTCGTAGTAGCCGATGCTTTCCTGCTGCGCGCCATTGAAGTCTGATGTGTAGGAGTGGCCAGCCTGAATGGCGGCTTCGACGAAAGCTTCGGTGGCGACATGGCGGTGGGCTCGACCGACGTAAAGTTCACCTTCGCCGCCATGGAGTTCGCTGCTACCGCTCTGGTGCATCTCGCTTTTGCGAAAGAACGGCAGCACATCGGCGAAGGACCAGCCGGGGTTGCCCAGGGCTTGCCAGTCGTCGAAGTCGCTGTGGTGCCCGCGGATGTAGATCATTCCGTTGATCGAACTGCTGCCCCCCAACACCTTGCCGCGTGGCTGATGGCCGATATGACCACAAGGTTCTGCTGGCTGCTCGGGGTCAGCCGTTCGGGGTATTACGCCGCACGGAGCCGCCAGCTGAGGCCGATCAAGGCGTGTCCGGTGGTCGTATTCCTAAAAGCCCTGTTCGTGGCGAACGGCAGCGCTTACGGCAGCCGTCGCTTGCAGGCAGCGCTCAAGGCCCAAGGCGTCTGCGTGGGGCGCTATCGGGTCAGGCGAATGATGGCGCAGTACCAACTCCGTCCAACCTGGAGGCGCAAGTTTGTCCATACAACAGACAGCAAGCATGACCTGCCGATAGCGGGCAATATTCTGAACCGGCAGTTCAATCCTGAAGCGGTCAATCTGGCCTGGGTCGCTGATATCACCTATAGTGTGCCCGGAGTTCAGGGCGAGCATGGATGCTCAAATGAACCACGAGTCTATCTGGAATGTTGAACTGGGGCTCATGATGAAGAACCAAACACCCCACCGACTGTGACGGTGGTGAGTCTGAGCGGCAGTGACCTGCGGCATGCCAGCAGGGTGATGTAACCTGCTGACAACGGGGATTGAGGCGAGATCACTAAACCAAGATGATCCTCAAGACTGAGTGTTGAAAGGCTGAAGAATCCGGCGGCGGCTTCGAACAGGCCTACAACGCCCAGGCAGCCGTGGATACGACCAGCATGCTGGTGGTGGCACCAGCCGTAACCCAGGCCTGCAACGACAAGGAACAGGTTGTACCAATGCTGGCGCAACAGGCCGAATTACCCGCCACGCTGGGTAAACCCACCGAACTGCTGACTGTTAGCGGCTACTACAGCGCCGCCAACGCCAGTGCCTGTACCGCGAACGGTACCGAGCCGCTGATGGCGGTCAAGCGAAAGGAGCATCACCCGTCGCCCTGCGCGCGCTTCACCGAACCGCCGCCCCAGGCCGCCGGCGCCACCCCGGCGCAGCACGTGGGGCACAAGCTGCAAACCAAGGTGGGTCGTGCGCGGTATGCACTACGCAAGCAAACGGTCGAGCCGGTGTTCGGAATCATCAACTCGGTGTTGGGATTTCGGCAATTCTCGCTGCGTGGCGTGGAAAAGGTCAGCGGCGAATGGACTCTGGTGTGCCTGGCATGGAATCTGAAACGTATGGCCGTACTGCGCCGGCAAATCGGCAATTGAGCAAAAAATAAGCATAAATCCGGAAAAACAGCTAAAAAACGCCTGCTTTCCGGAAAATTCGATGCTCTATCTGCCTGCGGGGCTCAAGTCCGACAGCCTCCTAGTTGATGAGCTTCCCCCGTTGCCAACCAATGTGCAAGCGGGCTGCGCAAGATCACTGCCGGTCGCATCGATCGGCTCGGATTGTCACTCAATCCGAAAACAGCTCGAACATCAGTTGCCGCAACCAGATATTGGCTAGGTCCTTGTGGTATTTTGCGTGCCAGAACATGTTAATGGCGATTTCCGGCAGGGCGATGGGGTGCGGCAGGACGCTCAGGCCGAAGGGCTCCACGCAGCAGTCGGCGAAGCGCTCGGGCACGGTGGCGAGCAGCTCCGTACGCTGGAGGATATGGCCGACGGCGACGAAGTGCGGAACCTCCAGGCGGATGTCGCGCCGGATGCCGGCCCGCGCCATATGGGTGTCTACTTCGCCGTGGCCAGTGCTAGCGGCGATGACGCGTACATGGCCGTAGGCGCAGAAACGCTCCAGGGTCAGGGGCTCGCGGGTGGCCGGATGGTTCTTGCGACACAGGCACACGTAGCGGTTGTGGAGCAGCCGGCGCTGGAAGAAGCCGGCCTGCAGGTTGGGCAGCAGGCCCACGGCCAGGTCCACGGTGCCATCCTGCAAGGCCTGCACTAGGCTCACCGAGCTGTCGTGCACGGTGCTGATCATGCAATGGGGTGCCTGGCGAGTGAGCGCATCCATCAGCCGCGGCATGAAATAGATCTCGCCGATGTCGGTCATGGCCAGGGTGAAGGTGCGCTCGCTGGTCAGCGGATCGAAGCGCTCCTGGTGATGCAGGGCTTCGCGCAGGGTGTGCATGGCTAGGGCAACGGGCTCGGCCAAATGCGCAGCGTAGGGCGTGGGTTCCATGCCTTGGTAGGTGCGCACGAAGAGGTCGTCCTGCAGCGCGGTGCGCAGGCGCTTCAGGGCGTTGCTCACGGCAGGTTGGGTCAGGCCCAGGCTCTCCGCAACGGTAGAGACGCGCCTGTCGACCAGCAACTGGTTGAACACCACCAGCAGGTTTAAATCTAGGTCACGCAGTTCCATGGAGCCTCGCTCAGGTTGCACCCGACGCCCCGCCGGGCCGACAGTAATATTCACGTTGATAATATAGCATATAGGACATGGTGTATTTATCAATAGTGCTGGCTTCGCTATCGTTGGTCATAAGCCAACAATAAAGCCATCACGAGTACCAGCATGAACAACAAGAAACCTGCATTGCGCATCGGTATCATCGGCGGCGGAATTTCCGGCGTTGCCTTGGCATTGGGTCTGTGCCGCCACTCCCATCTCCAAGTACAGCTCTTCGAGTCCGCGCCGGCATTCGGTGAGGTGGGTGCCGGCGTGTCCTTCGGCCCCAACGCTGTGTGCGCCATTGCCGGCTTGGGCTTGGGCGAGACCTACCTGCACGTCGCCGACCGTACCCCGGAGCCCTGGGAGGACGTGTGGTTTGAATGGCGGCGCGGCAGCGATGCTAGCTATCTGGGAGCTACCATCACTCCAGGAGTGGGCCAGTCCTCGGTACACAGGGCGGATTTCCTCGACGCCTTAGCAGCCCAGCTTCCAGAAGGTATCACCCAATTCGGAAAGCGCGCTACCCAGGTCGATCAGCAGAGCGACGAACTGAAAGTGCTATTCGACGACGGCACGGAGTACCCCTGCGACCTACTTATCGGTGCCGACGGCATCAAGTCAGCGCTGCGTAACCATGTGCTGGAAGGTCAGGGGTTGGCCCCGCAGGCACCACGCTTCAGCGGCACCTGTGCCTATCGGGGGATGGTCGACAGCCTGCACTTGCGAGAAGCTTTTCGGGTCCACGGCATTGACGAGCACTTAGTAGACGTGCCGCAGATGTACTTAGGACTTGACGGCCATATTCTTACCTTTCCGGTGAGAAATGGTCGAATTATCAATGTGGTGGCCTTCATCTCCGACCGTAGCCAGCCGGAGCCGACCTGGCCCGCGGACGCCCCCTGGGTGCGCGAGGTGAGCCAGCGCGAGATGCTCGATGCCTTCGCGGGTTGGGGCGATGCCGCACGCGCCGTGCTGGAGTGCATCCCGACACCAACTATCTGGGCACTGCATGACCTGGTGGAGCTGCCAGGCTACGTGCACGGTCGGGTCGTCCTGATCGGCGACGCAGCGCACGCCATGCTGCCGCACCAAGGGGCCGGTGCCGGCCAAGGACTTGAGGACGCTTACTTCCTCGCCCGCCTGTTGGGCGATACTCGGACCGATGCAGGCAACCTCGCCGAACTGCTTGAAGCTTACGACAACCTGCGCCGACCTCGTGCCTGTCGCGTGCAGCGAACCTCCTTGGAAACCGGCGAGCTATACGAGTTGCGCGACCCCATTGTCGGTGCGAACGAACAACTGTTGGGGGAAGTGCTGGCGACCCGCTTCGACTGGCTATGGAACCATGACCTCGACGCCGACCTAACTGAGGCCCGTGCACGCTTGGGTTGGGAGCCCCGTAGCCGGGGTGCGCTACGTCAAGGGTGACAATATCGACGCCTGGCGCGGTTTCGAGGGCAAACAATTCGAGCGCGATCTGGACATCGGCTACGTGGTTCAGAGGGGCTCGCTTAAGAGTCTGAGCGTCTGCGGCGCAATGTCACTGCGCGTTCCAACCACCAGGCCGACGTCGATGAGAACCGCTTGATCTTTAACTACACGTAGAAGTTGATCTAAGCACGGACAGCCTGCCGGCCACTGGCGTCAGTGGGCCGCAACACGCAGCACGTCGCTGGAGATAACAGTGCACAACAATAACAAGGTGTCTTGCTCGTTCCGTTCTACCTTGACCGTCAGTGCTCAGGCATTGGCCCTCAGGATTTCCCTGGCAAGCGCGATCAAGGCGGTCGAACCGCTCAACATTTGTCTTTTGATGTCCTACAGCGGCGCCTTCGCGGTCGCCAGTGAAACTCCTCCGCTTCCGCCTGGAGCGAACGGAGGGAGATATGTCAGCGGTCTTTGAAATCACTGTGCGGCCTGATGGAGAGGGCTTTGTCTGCCGGCCGCAGCAATCAGTGTTGCGTGCGATGGAGGCCCAGGGCAAGCACTGTCTACCGGTGGGCTGTCGCGGCGGCGGTTGTGGCCTGTGTAAGGTGCGGGTGCTGGCCGGTGACTACGAGTGCGGGCGTATGAGCTGCAAGCACGTACCGGTAGAGGCCCGCGAACAAGGCTACGCCCTGGCCTGCCGACTGTTTGCCCGTAGCGATCTGTGTATCGAGCGTTATTCAAAGCCGTGCTATGAAAACACGGTCGACCCACAACAAAGAGAAAAGGTGACGTCATGAACAAAGGTGTAATGCGCCCGGGCCACGTGCAGCTGCGTGTACTGGACATGGGCAAGGCCCTGGAACACTACGTCGAGTTGCTGGGCCTGATCGAGATGGACCGTGACGACCAGGGCCGTGTCTATCTGAAGGCCTGGACTGAAGTTGACAAATTCTCCGTGGTGTTACGCGAGGCCGACGAGCCGGGTATGGATTTCATGGGCTTCAAGGTGATCGACGATGCCTGCCTGACCCGCCTGGCCGGCGAGCTGCTAGAGTTCGGCTGCCTGGTGGAAGAACTGCCGGCCGGCGAACTCAAGGACTGCGGCCGGCGGGTGCAGTTCACCTCGCCGTCCGGACACCGCTTCGAGTTGTTCGCGCAGAAGCAGGTCACCGGCAAGTGGGGCCTCGAGGAGGTCAACCCGGAAGCCTGGCCGCGCGGCCTCAAGGGCATGCGCGCGCAGCGCTTCGACCATTGCCTGCTGTACGGCGATGAGCTGGACGAGACCCTGCGCCTGTTCACCGAGGTACTCGGCTTCTACCTGGCCGAGCAAGTGATCGATGCCGACGGTACACGCCTGGCCCAGTTTCTCAGCTTGTCGACCAAGGCCCACGATGTGGCTTTTATCCAGCATGCAGAGAAGGACAAGCTCCATCATGCCTCATTCTTCCTAGAGACCTGGGAGGATGTGTTACGCGCCGCCGACCTGATCAGCATGACCGACACCTCGATCGACATCGGCCCGACCCGTCATGGCCTGACCCACGGCAAGACCATCTACTTCTTCGACCCGTCCGGTAACCGCAACGAGGTGTTCTGCGGCGGCGACTACAACTACCCGGATCACAAGCCGGTGACCTGGATGGCTAAGGACCTGGGCAAGGCGATCTTCTATCACGACCGGGTGCTCAACGAACGATTCATGACCGTGCTGACCTGAAGGCTCGGCTCGACCTATGTAGAGATTGCGCAGATGAAAGAGATCAAGCATTTCATTAACGGTGCCTTCGTCGGTTCGGCCAGCGGCCGCACCTTCG
>C687J26845_10000654_pt1 | contig 22479 bp, 20 predicted proteins | sample RifCSPlowO2_12_FD_26845 | JGI IMG/M metagenome (IMG submission 26845)
CGCGCCGTAACCACCTGTGCGTCGTCGGGTGCTTGCACCGCTGCTGCCGGCACGGCCTTACGGGCCCGCTCGCCCCGGCAGCGGGTCGAATACCATCCTACTTATGTGTAGCTCGGAATTATGTGCAGGAAGGCGTCTCGAGGACCATCTTTCACGAGGAATGACGGGGACATAGAAACGGTCAAGGTAGTGACCTACTGCACATAATCAGCGACCCTCCTGGTCGGCCATGTCGGCCAAATGGAGGGTTTCATGATTGAAGATTATGTTCGCGACGTTCAAGTTCTGCGCTGTGTTCGAGCTAGCGGTTTGGAAAGTGTCCTCTGTGACCTTGTGCAGTATTTGCGCGGGCGTGGTCACGCCGATCGAGTCATTGAAGACTATGTCCGGATCGTAGGGTTATGTGGAGCTCCGCATAATCCTACATAACGCACCAGGTGCTCGTAGCGGTCGGGAATGTGTTTGCAGAGGGCAACTCCAATCACGCGGCGCCAGGCATGACTTGGAAGTTGCGCTTGAGGCCGGCATGCATCTTCGAGCGATAGATCACCGTGCCCGTGGCCGCGTCGTAGGTCATCTTCTCAAGGGACATCGGGGCGCGCAGCATGTAGCCGGCGAGCTTCTTGCGTCCCTCGGCATCCTCACCGCGTTGTGCGCCGAGAACCCGCAGTGGCGCCAGGCGAGCATGCGGCTGCGCAGCGCCTCGGAGAGCGCGCCGTTCTTCACCAGAAACTTGAGCACCGCGCGTCGAAAGCCCTCGGCAAGGAGAGTTCCCGGGACGGGCGGCAGNGCGACAAATCGCTCATCGGGCAGGAACGCGCCGTCCGCGGCGAACACGTGCAGGTGCGGGTTGAAAGTGAATGCGGCGCCCCTCCTATTGGGCCTCGTCAATTTGTCACCGCTTGTCACCACCCAAAATGCGTTTTCGGCAAGCCGTAGCGCAGGCTGGCCATGTAGTATTTCTCGAAAGCGATCTTCATNAAGTGCGCAGCCTTCCCCTCCTTGTGCACAAGCTTGTTCCTTGGAGGCAGCAGCGGACTGGCGGAAAGATAAAATCCTGTGTCGCCCGCGTCGGCTATGCAGACAACATCGAAATCCTTGCCGCGTTTCTTCGAGCCGCCTTTGATGTCGGCGGCGATGTTGTGCGCCGCCACNCCGGCCATNTCTTCTGTCATCTGGCCTGTCTTCGGAACACCGACGGGGACGGCCGTCTTAAACGGCGGCGCAATGGCCAGCGCCACGCCGGCCGCATATATGTTCTGATACTTCGGATTGCACAGGTAATCGTCCGCGATCACGAAACCGCGCGGGTTCGAAAGCCCTTCGATCCCCATGTACGCGTGGCTGCCGTAGAACGCGGGCACGATCAGGCTGAAGTCGCTCTCCAGCTTCTCTCCCCCCTCCAGCTCCACGGCGTCCGGGGTCACGCCCGCCATCTTGCTGTCGATGCGCCACTCGATATGCCGCTCCGCGAACTCGTCCTCGAGCATCCGGGTCATCTTCCCGAATCCGGCTACGCCGAAATGCCCCAGCCACGGCTCGTTGGTGAAAAGGGTGATGCGGAACTTGTGGCGGATCTTCTTTCGTCTCAAATACGTTTCCGTCATCATGGCGGCTTCATAGACGGGGCCAAGGCACGACGCGCCCTGGGCGTTGCCGAAAACCAGCGAGCCGGAGCCTTTGCCGATCGCGCGCTGCAACGCTTCTCTGGCTTGGAGGGCCTGTTCGACCGTGAAGACGGAATGGCCGTGGCCGCGTTCGGGGTCAAGGCCGGGGATCGCCTCGAAATCGAGCTCCGATCCCGTGGCCGCAACAAGGTAGTCGTACTCGTAATCGCCTTTCCTCCCGGTGACTCGGTTGCCATCCGGGTCGGCCTTGACAATGGTGTCCTGGACGAAGTCGATTCCTTTGCGGCGCAGGCTGTCGGCGACCGGGAACTGTATCGCGGCGGGCTCGCGCCAGCCCATGATCACCCAGGGCAGCGACGGAATGAACGTGAACACGTCGTCGGATGAAACGACCCGTACCGCGTGTTCCTTTCTCAGAAGCTTTCGCAACGTGACGGCGCAATGATATCCGCCAAACGACGAACCCAGAACGAGAATTTTTTTTCCCATGGCCTTGTCCTCAGAAGGTAATCACTTTGTCGGAGGTCATGATCCACTCATGCAGTATCGACATGGAACCGGCGGATATCCCTTCGAAACGAAACTCAATCCCGCCTGTCTCGGCGCGTTGGGCCGATGGCTGCGTGCCGATGGCTGCGGTTTTCCGCTGGTTTAACGCCGCTGAGCATCGCACCCACAGGATGTTGCGCCTGCGCCCGGCCGATCGCAATGCCGATGAGGTCGAATTGGCGGCAATCCTGATCCCGGGCGCTTCTACGGGCGGGCCCCGCCCGGTGGAAGGATAGGAAAATCGATCCCGGCGAATTCCGGTTCGCCGAGCCGACGCGCCGGGAGCCGGTGTGGACCATGTCCCGGGCTGCATATAATTTATCCTAACCGACATACTGCACTTTCCGCCCTCAGTGTTTCCTCAGTGGTTGGGAAGCACATGTCCGGCGGTTTGCCGCCCGCGACGCAAACCGGGCTACTTGCAAGAAAGTTGATCGTAATCAAAGTCGCGCAATATGCAGGCGCTATCAAAGGAGTCGGGATAGAAATGTAGCGCGCGCATAATTGTAGGGTACGGTGGCAAATCCGTCGGTTTCCCGATGGGCCTCAGTCCGTCTTCCATGATCACCACGTTTCTACAAGCCTCCCTGCGATCCCGGACGGTCGGTTTTCCCGAGTCCGGTTCTGACCTTGGTGCAACCCCTCGGTCGTCTTCCCAGGAGAATCGAAGCTCAAGCGCCGACCCGCATACACCCCGAATCATCCCGGTTTACTTCCAGGGACGTTGCGGTGCAATGTTCACCGGCACTGTGTCCGATGATGCCCGCAACCACCAAGTGCCCAGAGCCCCTTCGCGCACTCAAGGTGCTACCTCTCGCGCCATGGCAGCCTTCTCCACGTCCGCGGGCGTTACTCCGCGGTCATCGGGCTCATGCGCCAGCCCTAAACCCTCCCGCTGCCTATGGACACTGCCTCGGTCAGCGGGTCTGTGCAGGTTGCGGTCAGCCCCTGCTGGGTGAAGGATCTTCCCAGCGTTACTTCCACGAATCTTTCCCCAGATGCCTGGACCCTTACCCCGGCGGTCCCTATGGTGCACGCACTCGTTTCTTCCCACAGGGCATCGGCCTTCCCCATGTCTTAACTGGGTCGGCACTCCACAAAATCCCGGACAACGACTTCAATCCGGGGATTGATTTCGAGCTGTATCGCCCAATACCTTCCAGACTTGCACCAGCTCATCCAGGCGCAGGGCGCCATCGCGTTTCACCGGCCTCGCGTCGATGTCCCTGCGGGTCAGTATCTCTATGCAGGAAGCCGCCACCCATTCCCGCGTCTCGGCGAACTGCCACAGTCGCTTGGCCTGGGTCAATATCTCGCCCGCTAACTGTTTCGCGCTCCTGCCTGTGCCCTTCCGCGATCCGCTCCAGCGCCTGGATGACGTTCTGCCGGGTGACATCGCGGATTTTCTGATTGCCCAGGATCGCCGCCAGGCGGTCCAGCCGATAGCGGATCGAGGGCGCGCTTTTCTTGCCCGCCATGTGCTTCGCCATGAATTGCTCGACGACATCGCGGACCGTCGGTTGCGCGGCTTCCGCAGCGACGGCAGCGGTGCGGGCTGCTTCCCTGGATCGCTCCTCAGCGAGCTGGGCCTCCCACTCCATAACCGGATCGTGCCCGGCACGGCGCGCCGCTTTCCACGCGCCCGCAATGGCGCGAGCCTGGGTCGGTGACAAGCGGCCGTAACGCAGCCATTCGCTGATGCTCTCGCCCGGTGCGCCGCTGGGGACATATAATCCGACCGTGTATTTCCGCCGTTCCCCCTTGAATTCACAATAGAGCGCTTCCGGATCATTTATGCGCTACTGGCTGATGAAATCCGAGCCGGACGAATTTTCGATCGATGACCTCGCGCGGGCGGCGCGCCAGACCGCCCCGTGGTTCGGCGTGCGCAACTATCAGTCGCGCAATTTCATGCGCGACGAAATGCATCCGGGGGACCGCGTGTTCTTCTATCACTCGAGTTGCGCCGAGCCGGGCATCGCCGGCATCGCCGAGGTCGCCTCGCAGGCTTATCCGGACGCGACCCAGTTCGATCGCAGGAGCCCGTACTTCGACCCGAAAGCGACGCGCGAGGCGCCGCGCTGGTTCAACGTCGACGTGAAATTGGTGCGCAGGACGCGGGTGATCGGCCTGGCGGAACTGCGGCGCCACGCCGGACTCGCCGCCATGCGCGTACTCGCGCGCGGCAACAGGCTCTCGATCACACCGGTCGAGCGGGAGGAATGGGCGTTTATCACCCGCACGCTGCTCAGACCGGATTCGCCCGCCGGCGCAGCGCGAAANGCGTGATGCNATGATCCCGTTGAAGAACGATACCCTGATCCGCGCGCTGCTCAGGCAGCCCACCGCCTACACGCCGGTGTGGCTGATGCGCCAGGCCGGCCGCTACCTGCCCGAGTACAACCAGACGCGCGCCCGCGCCGGCAATTTTCTCGCGCTGTGCAAGTCCCCTGCGCTTGCCACCGAGGTCACGCTGCAGCCGCTGGATCGCTATGCGCTCGATGCGGCGATCCTGTTCTCCGACATCCTCACCATCCCGGACGCGATGGGGCTGGGGCTTTATTTCGCCGACGGCGAGGGGCCGCGCTTCGAGCGCCCGACGCGCGATGCGGCCTCGATCGGGAAGCTGGTCGCGCCGGATCCGCTGGGCGAGCTGAAATACGTCATCGACGCGGTCGCCGAGATCCGCCGCGCGCTCGGCGGCCGCGTGCCGCTGATCGGCTTCGCCGGCAGCCCGTACACGCTTGCCTGCTACATGGTCGAGGGCGGCGCAAGCGACGACTTTCGCACCATCAAGACCATGCTCTACAGGGAACCGGCGCTGCTGCACCGCATCCTCGAGGTGAACGCGCAGGCGGTGGCCGCCTACCTGAACGCGCAGATCGGGGCCGGCGTGCAGGCCGTCATGCTGTTCGACACCTGGGGGGGAAATCTGTCGCACGATGCCTATCGCGAGTTCTCGCTTGCCTACCTCGCGCGGGTGCTCGGGGAGGTCAAGCGCGAGCACGACGGGGTCCGCGTGCCCCGCATCGTTTTCACCAAAGGCGGCGGGCTGTGGCTGGAGGCTATCGCCGGCTGCGGCTGCGACTGCGTGGGCGTGGACTGGACCGTGAATCTCGCCGATGCACGCCAGCGGGTCGGCGACCGCGTGTCGCTGCAGGGCAATCTGGACCCGGCGGTGCTTTTCTCCACACCGCAGGTCATTCGTGAACAAACGGGGAAGGTGCTCGCATCGTTCGGACCCGGCCCGGGTCACGTGTTCAACCTCGGCCACGGCATCTCGCAGTTCACCCCGCCGGACCACGTTTCGGCGCTCGTCGCGGCCGTGCACGAACTCAGTCGTGCCCACCATGAAGGCCGTTAGCGGCGCTTCGCCGGGCCGCCATCAGTCGGCAGTTATGCACAGCGCACCCCTAAACCCCGCGCCAGTCGCCGGGTTTAGGGCTCTCGCCTCGGAGAACAATATAACTATCTGATTAGCCTAATCATATTTGCGCGCTCGCTGTTTGGGCAAACGAAAAAATCCTTTTAGATCGGCACAGTTACGATTCGGTTACAACGTTATTCACACAGTTACCCACAAAAATTGTGAAGAACCTGAAAAACACCATATCCAACAAGCCGCTCGACGATTGTTGTGACAGTTCACGTGAGTAGTTCTGGTACAAGATTTCTCACATATGGGTTTTCTACGCGTCGCGATTGACGTGCCGCTGCCGCGGCTGTTTGATTACCGCTGCGATGGTGCATCGCCGAAGGACATCGGACTGCGCGTGGTCGTGCCGTTCGGCAGCAGGAAGTTGGTCGGCATCATTTTCGACGTCGTCGCGAGTTCGGACCTGCCGCAGGAAAAGCTGCGCGCGGCGGATCGCATCCTGCGCGACATGCCGCCGCTTGCCGGAGCGTGGCTCGCGCTCGCGCAGTTCTGCAGCGGCTACTATCAGCGTCCGCTGGGCGAAGTCATCCACGCTGCGCTGCCGCCGCGGCTGCGCAGCGCGAAGCCTCTGCCCGAACCGGAGCGCCGTTATGCGCTCACCGAGGCCGGCCGACGGGCAACGCTCCCCGCGCGTAGCCGCGCGCGGCGCGCGCTGCTCGATCGCCTCGCCGCAGGCCCCGCGGTGGATGCCGAACTGGCTCGCCTGGCCAAGGACGCGCGCAAACTGACGCGCGACCTGCATGCGGCGGGTTGGATACGCGAAGCGCCTGCGTCGCACGTGGAACCGGGCTTCGTCGCTGCACACCGCCTGACGCCCGAACAGGAATGCGCCGTCGCGGCGGTGCGCGCCTGCGATGCCTTCCGCGTGTTTCTCCTTTATGGCATCACCGGAAGCGGCAAGACCGAGGTCTATCTGCATGCCATCGCCGCCACCCTCGCCTGCGGGAGGCAGGCACTGGTGCTGGTGCCGGAGATTGCGCTCACGCCGGCACTCGAATCAGCCGTGCGCTCGCGTTTTCCGGGCGCCCGCATCATCGTGCAGCACTCGGGGATGCCGGAGACCGAACGCGTGCTCGGCTTTCTGGCCGCGCAGGCCGGCGACGCCGACATCGTTCTGGGCACGCGGCTCGCGGTATTCGTTCCGCTGCCGCGCCTGGGGTTGCTGGTCATCGACGAGGAGCAGGACGCCTCGTTCAAGCAGCAGGAGAGCCTGCGCTATTCGGCGCGCGACGTCGGTATCCTGCGCGCGCGCGAAGCCGGTGTACCGGTGGTGCTGTGCTCGGCCACGCCCTCTCTGGAAACCTGGCACCACGCCGGAAGCGGCCGCTACACGCTGCTTGGCCTGTCGCGCCGCGCTCCGGCCGGCGCCGGCCTGCCCGCAGTCCGGCTGCTCGACACCAACGTGCACGCGCCGCGTGACGGCCTCGCCGAACCGCTGGAGCGGGCAATCACGGAACGGCTGGCCCGCGGCGAACAGACCCTGCTGTTCCTCAACCGGCGCGGCTACGCGCCGGTGCTCGCGTGCGCCCAATGCGGCTGGATGAGCGGCTGTCCGCGCTGCTCCACGCGCCTGGTCGTGCACCTCAAAGACCGTCAACTGCGCTGCCATCACTGCGGCTATGCCTCGCGCATCGCGCGCGCCTGCCCCGATTGCGGCAACCTCGATCTGGCTCCGATCGGACGCGGCACCCAAAGGCTGGAGGCCACGCTGGCCGAGCGTTTCCCCGCCGCGCGCATCCTGCGCATCGACAGCGACACCGCCCGCTCGCACGGCAAGCTCGCAGGGCTGTTCCGTCGCATCGAGTCGGGCGAAGCGGACATCCTGGTCGGCACGCAGATCCTCGCCAAAGGCCACCACTTCGAGCGGCTGACGCTGGTCGGCGTGGTCAACGCCGATGGCGGGCTGTTCTCCCCTAACTATCGCGCTCCGGAACGCATGTTCCAGCAACTCGAGCAGGTCGCCGGCCGCGCCGGCCGCGCAGACCTTCCCGGCGAAGTGCTGATCCAGACGCGTTATCCCGGCCATCCGCTCTACCAAGCGCTCGCCCGGCACGATTACGAGGGCTACGCTCGCATCCTGCTGCAGGAGCGCCGGCAGGCAGGATTCCCGCCGTTCATCTTCGAAGCGGCGTTGCGCGCCGAGGCGGCCCGGACCGACGCGGCCATGGGTTTCCTGCGCGACGCGCTGGCGCTCGCACCTGCATCGCACGAGGCTGTGACCGTATTCGATCCCGCGCCCATGACCCTGGAGCGCATCGCAGGCAAGAGCCGGGCGCAGCTGCTGATTCAATCCCCTTCGCGAACCCGCATGCAGCCTTTCCTCGCTGCATGGAGTGCGGCGCTCTACGCCGGACGCTCGCCCGGCGTGCGCTGGCATTTCGATGTCGATCCGATCGAGTTCTGAGCCATGTACGGTGACATCAATGCGGCCGGCGCTCTTGCGCGCTGCGCGCGCCAACCGCTATTTCCGCACGGATAAGAAGCATCCGTACGGAAATAGCGGTTCGGATTAACACCAAACACGCTTCGGGGGGTTTGTTCGAGATCACCGATTGCGTACGGATGGCATTTTCATCCGTGCGCAATCGGTGATCCGCGCGGACGGCTTTTCGTCCGCGCAATGGCTGAATGGAGTAACTTTTCCAGGGACTGGCGGCGGCGCCCGCCGGGCGCGGGCGGATCTGCGGGGAGGGGCGGGCTTGCGCGGTTATAATACGCAGCCCTGAATGGTCCTCTCATGTCGGTCGAAATCAAATCACATCTCACCGAGTTGCTGACCCGCGCGCTCGCACAAGTTGCGCCGCAGCAGCCCGCCTCGATCATCTCGCTGGACCGCCCCAAGCAGCCGCAGCACGGCGATTACTCGGTGAGCGTCGCGCTGCAGCTCGCCAAGCCGCTCAAGCGCGCCAGCCGCGAGATCGCGCAGGAGCTGGTCGCAGCCATTCCGCCTTCGGACTGGCTCGCAAGCACCGAGGTGGCAGGACCCGGCTTCATCAATCTTCGGCTGCATGCGGCCGCCAAGCAGTTCACCGTCAAGACCCTGCTCGCGCAGCGCGGGCAATACGGCCGTTCCGAGCGCGGTCAGGGCCAGCCGGTCGTCGTCGAGTTCGTTTCCGCCAATCCCACCGGACCGCTGCACGTGGGCCACGGCAGGCAGGCGGCGCTCGGCGATGCCATTTCCGCCCTGCTCGAGTCGCAGGGCTATCGCGTTACACGCGAGTTCTACTATAACGACGCCGGTGCACAGATCGAAAACCTGGCGTTGTCGGTGCAGGCGCGCATCCGCGAAATGTTGCGCGAACCGGTTGAATTTCCCGCTGACGGCTACCATGGCGAGTACATACGCGAGATCGCGGAAAAGTATGTCGCCGGCGGCGCGCGTGACGGCGAAGACCTGGACGCCATACGCCGGTTTGCCGTGGCAGAGCTGCGCGCCGAGCAGGATCTCGATCTGCGCGCCTTCGGCGTCGCGTTCGACAACTATTACCTGGAGTCCTCGCTCTACAACGACGGGCGGGTGGAANAAGCCGTGGCGGCGCTCGCCTCGGCAGGCAAGACCTACGAGCAGGACGGGGCGCTGTGGCTGCGCACCACCGAATACGGCGATGACAAGGACCGCGTGATGCGCAAGTCCGACGGCGCCTACACGTATTTCGTGCCTGATGTCGCCTACCACATCACCAAGTGGGAGCGGGGCTTCAAGCGCGCCATCAATGTTCAGGGCTCGGACCACCACAGCACGGTCACCCGGGTGCGAGCTGGGCTGCAGGCGCTCTCCGACACCCTGTGCCGCGGCATTACCAAGGGCTACCCCGATTATGTCCTGCACAAGATGGTGACGGTCATGAAGGGCGGCGAGGAGGTCAAGATCTCCAAGCGGGCCGGCGCCTATGTCACCTTGCGCGACTTGATCGACGAAGTGGGGCGGGATGCCACGCGCTTCTTCCTGGTCTCGCGCCGCGCAGACACCGAATTCGCTTTCGACGTCGACCTGGCGAAGTCGCAGTCGGAGGAAAACCCCGTGTACTATGTCCAGTATGCGCACGCCCGGATCTGCCGCCTGATGGAACAATGGCGGGCCCAGTACCCAGGCGAGCGCGAAGCCGCGCGGGCGCCCCTGGAGGACTGCCTGAAAGACATCGATCTGTCGCCGCTGGCAGGCACGCGCGAACTCGCACTGCTCGCAAAGCTCGGCGCATACCCCGAGATGCTGGAGGGCGCCGCCAAGGAACTCGCGCCGCACCAAGTCGCCTTCTACCTGCGCGAGTTGGCAGGGGAGTTCCACAGTTACTATAATGCCGAGCGCATTCTCGTTCCCGAGACGCCTGTGCGGCTGGCGCGGCTGGCGCTCGCTGCGGCGGTAAGGCAGGCACTGCGGAACGGCCTCGCCCTGATCGGCGTGAGTGCCCCGGAAACGATGTGATGCTACCCCAATGAGCAAGGACTACAGCCGGACTGCACCGAGAGCGAAAAGCGGGGGCGGGCTGCTGCTCGGCCTGTTCATCGGTTTTCTGCTCGGCCTGGGCCTGGCCGCTGCGATCGCGATCTATTTCTTCAAGACCCCGGTCCCGTTCCTCAACAAGGCCAAGCCCGCGGAAAAGGCCGCGCCTGCCATGCCCGGATTGACCGGTCCGACCGGCAAGGCAGAAGAAACGAAGCCGCGCTTCGATTTCTACCGCATCCTCCCGGGCCAGGAGGAAACGGTCACCGAACAGCAAATGAAGCAGGCGGCGCAGGCCGCGGCGCGGGCAGGCGCCCCTTCGAAAGACATGTATTTTCTCCAGGCAGGCGCGTTCCAGAACCCTGCCGATGCCGATAACCTGAAGGCAAGACTGGCGCTGCAGGGTCTGGAGGCGAGCGTCGAGCCGACCAATCTCCCCGACAAGGGGGTGTGGTACCGGGTGCGCCTCGGGCCCTACTCGAACGTCGATGANATCAATCGGGTGCGCACGCAGCTCGTGGAGAACGGAGCGAATGCGTCGCTGATCAAGATCAGGGATCCCGCGAAGAACTAGGAAGGGAACGGAGGGACNCGGCGCAGGGGTGCAATCCTTCGCATGGCCTCAATCAAGTAACTGTGGTCGCGGTGCAGNGGTCCATTGGAGATCCTCAGGAGAANTTTATGCTGAAACGCCTCATCGTCGGCTTGGCCACCCTGCTGATGTGCGCTGCCGCCCTGGCACAGCAGAAACCTGCCGAAGGCAGGGACTACCTGGCGCTCAATCCGCCGCAGCCGGTCGAGGCCACAGGCAAGGTCGACGTCACCGAGTTCTTCTGGTACCGCTGCCCCCATTGCTACAGCCTCGAGCCGCTGCTGCACGACTGGGTGAAGAAACTGCCGCGCGACGTGCAGTTCCGCCGCGTCCCCGCCATTTTCAACAACGAGTGGGCGCTGGATGCGCGGCTGTTCTTCACGCTGGAGGCGACCGGTGATCTTGCGCGCCTGCACAGCGGCCTGTTCGACGCCATCCACCAGCAGGGCGGCGTCAGGTTGAAGGGCGATGCCTACATGAAATGGGCCGCCGATTGGCTTGGGAAGAACGGCGTCGACCTGGCGAAATACGATGCGGCACTGCGCTCGTTCAGCGTCGAGACCAAGCTGACGCGCGCGAGGCAGATGACCCAGGCCTACAAGATCACCGGCGTGCCNGCGATCGCCATCCACGGCCNATGGCTGGTGAGCGCTGATCTGGCCATCGACCGCCAGGGGATGATCACCATCACCGAATACCTCACCGGGGAAGCCCGCAAGCGGCTCGCTGCCAAATAGCCCCTTTCATTTGCGCGCACGCGGGAGCACGTCATCGGGAGCAGCGACATGAACGCTCGGCGTATCGCTGCAATCTGGCTTGGCGCCCTCGCACTGGCGCTCGCCACAGCCGGCGCATTCGGTCAGACCCCTCTGCGCGGCGAGATCGTGCGGCTGGATCCACCGCGGCCGGTCGCCACCGGCGAACGCATCGAAGTGATCGAGTTCTTCTATTACGGGTGCCCGATTTGCTACGAACTGGAGCCCCACATGACGCGCTGGCTGGCCACGCAGGCCCCGGGGTACGTGGCGCTGCGGCGTATTCCCACACTGTCATCGGAAGGCTGGGAGACGCTCGCGAAGCTCTACTACACGCTGGAAGCGACGGGCGACATCAGCCGCCTGCACTGGCTCATATACGACAACTTCCATTTCGACGGAAAACCGCTCAACGAGGAAAAGGTGATGCTCGATTGGGTGGGACAAAACGGCATCGACGCAAACAAGTTCACCCAGATCTACGGCTCGCAGGAGATCAAGGCGAAAATCGCGCACAGCCGCGAGCTGATGACCGCTTATGGCGTACGCGGCGTACCGACCATCGTCGTGGACGGCAAGTACCTGAGCTCCGCGCGGCTTGCCGGCGGCCCCCGGCAGCTCATGCAGATCATCGACGAACTGGTGCGCCGGGCGAAGAACGAGCGGGCGAAATAACGCAATGCTTCGGGAACGTCATGCGCGCATGAGGGAGAACGATCAGGCCTGCTTCGCGTCCAGGTGCACGCTCACGTAGGAGCCCGGCGCGTCCTCGATGGCCTTCAGCTTGCCTTTGCCGGGCGTGCGCGCGGGCACGCGCGCATCGCCGTTCTGGCGGTCGATCCACGCCTGCCAGTCGGTCCACCAGGAGCCCTCGTGGAATTGCGCCTGCTCCTGCCACGCTTGCGGGCTTTGTTCCAGCTTGTCGCGGGTCCAGTAACCGTACTTGTTAGCAGCGGGCGGATTGACAATGCCGGCGATGTGCCCGGATCCGCCTAGAACGAACCGCACCGGGCCGGATAACAGGCGCGCGCCCAGGTAGGTCGATTTCCAGGGCGCGATATGGTCTTCGGCCGTGGAGATGAAATAGGCCGGAATACGGATCTTGCGCAGGTCGATCGGCACGCCACCCAGGATGATGCCGCCCGGATCCTTCAGCGCGTTCTTCATGTACATGTTGCGCAGATAGAAGCTGTGCATTTTCGCCGGCATGCGCGTGGAGTCGGAGTTCCAGTACAGGAGGTCGAACGGGAACGGTTCCTTGCCCAGCAGGTAATTGTTGATCACGAACGACCAGATGAGATCGTTCGCTCGCAGCATGTTGAAGGTGGCGCCCATTTCCGAGCCTTCGAGATAGCCGCGTTCATTCATGCGCTTTTCCAGGCTCTCCACCTGCTCCTCGTCGATGAACACGCCCAGTTCGCCGGGAATCGAGAAATCGAGCAGCGACACGAAGAAAGTCGACGAGACGAAACGTTCGTCCTTGTTCTCTGCCATCCAGGCAAGCGTCGCGCCGAGCAGCGTGCCGCCCAGGCAGTAGCCGATGACATTCACCTCGCTCTCGCCGGTCGCGCGCTCGANCGCNTCCAGGGCCGCGAGCGAGCCTTCGACCATGTAGTCTTCGAAGCTCTTCGCCGCGTGGCGTCTGTCCGGATTGACCCAGGAGACGATGAACACCGTGTGGCCCTGCTCCACCGCCCAGCGGATGAACGAGTTCTTCTGGCGCAGGTCCAGAATGTAGTACTTGTTGATCCAGGGCGGGATGATGAGCAGCGGCCGCTTGTACACGTCCTCGGTCAGTGGCTCGTACTGGATGAGTTGCATCAGGTCCGTCTGCCAGACCACCTTGCCGGGAGTGGTGGCCACGTTCACGCCGACCTTGAACGCGTTGGCGTCGGTCATCTTGATGCGCAANCGGCCGTTGCCGCGGTCGATGTCCTCGAGCAGGTTGTTCAGCCCGCGCACAAGATTCTGCCCGCCGGAGGCGACGGTCTCGCGCAGCACCTGGGGATTCGTCAGCNCGAAGTTCGACGGCGACAGCGCGTCGATGTACTGGCGGGTGAAAAAATTGACCTTCTTCTGCGCCTCCTCGGACAGGCCCTCGACGCAGCACACGGCGTCGTGGATGTGGCGCGCCGAGATCAGGTAGGACTGCTTGAAGTAGTCGAAAAGGAAATGGTTCTGCCAGTCCTCGTCGCGCCAGCGGGTGTCGCCCTTGTCGGGATGGACGACCGGCTCGGCGCCGTGTCCCATCATCTTGAGCGTCGAGGACTGCCAGAGCGCGAGGTAGTCCCAGAACATTTTCATCTGGGTCTCTGCGAGCTTCCAGGGATTGGCGAGCATTTTCGCCGCGAGATCCATGTAGGCCTTGGCGAGGCCGAACTCGTCGGTGAAGGCGATACCCTTGCCGTCGGCATGCCGCTTGAGAAAATCGCCCAGAATCTTGCTCGATCGCTCGGCGACCTGCGCGTACACCTTTGCCGTCTGCGCGTGGTCGGGCTGCTGTGGGGTAGTCATGCTTCGCTCCTAAGCCGGCTCAGCCGGAATCAAATGGCTCGGCTCGGCTCGTCTTGAAATTCATCTTCTCCTGATTTCGGGAAGTTGCAACTTCGCAACTTCCCGAAATCAGGAGACCGAATAAACCCAAGTCTTGTTCGCCAGTTCTGGCTGCACTTGAGTCTTAACATGGTCTATCACGCCTGCGCATAGCGGAGCACGCCGTCCGCGCCGATGCGCCGCTCCAGGCGCCCTTCGGCGTGCAGGAAGTGCAGGTGCGCCATGGACTCGCCCATGGCGAAGTACATCTGAAACGTATCCAACTCGCGCCGAAACAGCGTCGGCACGATGTCGGCGGCCGATTTCGGCGACACGCAGGCCTGCTCTACCTCGTCGAGGCGCAGGCGGTGGTGCTCTTTCAACTGCGCGATGCGCTCGCGGATGCCGCGGAACGGCAGGCCGTGCGAAGGCAGCACCAGCGTATCCGCTGGCAGTGCAGCATAGCGGTCGAGCGAATCCAGGAACAGCCGCAGCGGGTTGCCTTCCGGCTCGACGGTCGAGACGCTGATGTTGGTCGTGATCTTCGGCAGCACCATGTCGCCGGAGATCAGCACGCCCAGCGATTCGCAGTACAGCGCAGCGTGCTCGGCTGAATGGCCGTAACCCATGATCACCGTCCACCGGCGAGCGCCGATCGTCAGCGACTGCCGGTCCATCAGCCGGCAAAATGCGCTCGGAAATTCCGGGACGTTGCGACGGTAGTTGCCCCTACGCTCTTTCATGCGCTCGAGCCACGCCTTTTCGAGGCCGTTGCGGCGCAGCAGATCCAGTTGGTACTCGACTGAGAAACCCGCCCGAGATTCGCCGATGGCGTGCGCTGCGAAGTACTCGCCAAGCGATACCCACAGGTCGGCTCCGAAGCGGTGCGTGAGCCAATGGGCGTTGCCGGCATGGTCCGGATGGCAGTGGGTGACGATGACCCGGCTCACCCACAGGCTGCCGCCCACGCCGTGCGCGGCGGCGAAATACGCATCCCAGAGATCGCGCGTCGCCTGATTGCCCAGCCCGCAATCGACGATGGCGAATCCATCGCCGTCCGTGACCATCCACAGGTTGATGTGGTCCAGCGCGAAAGGCAGCGGCATGCGCAGCCAATGCACGCCCGGCGCGATCTCTAGCGCCTGCGCAGGTGCTGGCGCGGCCGTGTGCGGATAATCGAGTACCGATTCGGCAATGTTCATGGGTGGGCGCTTCCGGTCCGGTGCGGCTAAGGGTAGAATGAATGCTGCGCCGCAGCAAGGATTAAATTTTCGCAGAAATCGACCCTTTCCGCTATCTTGAGGCGCGGCCATGGAACAGCAGACCTATACCATCAGCGAACTTGCGCGCGAGTTCGACGTCACCGCGCGTGCGATCCGCTTCTACGAGGACGAGGGTCTGCTCGCNCCGCGCCGCGAGGGCAGCCGGCGCATCTACTCCAAGCGCGATTACGTACGATTGAAGCTGGTCCTGCGGGGCAAGCGGCTGGGGCTTTCTCTCGCCCAGGTGCGCGAGATGTTCGACCTGTACGACTCGGCGAAGGACGAGCGCCCGCAACTGGTTAGATTCCTTGCCGCGCTGGAAGCGCGCCGGGAACAGTTGGAGCGCCAGCGGGCCGAAATCGACGAAGAACTGGCTGAGATCCGCGCCTTCGAACTGCAGTCCAAGAAGCTGCTCGGCGAACGCGGCCGCAGAGCTGCGCGCCCCGCCAAGATCGAGACTTCCTGATATCGTCCTTCTTCGGCCAGACGAGCCCCCAGTATGAGTTCCGCAGGCGTTGCGATGATCGACTTTCCGGCTCTGCGCTTTNCCTTCAGCGATGAGGTCGAGTTGCTGCGCCGCTCTGTTCGCGACTTCGCGGCGGCCGAAATCGCACCGCGTGCGGCGGAAATCGACCGCTCCAATCTTTTCCCCGCCGATCTGTGGAAGAAGCTCGGCGCCCTGGGCCTGCTCGGCATCACCGTCGAGGAGGAATATGGCGGCAGTTCCATGGGCTACCTCGCCCATATCGTCGCCATGGAGGAGATCAGCCGCGCCTCGGCCTCGGTAGGACTGTCCTACGGCGCCCACTCCAATCTGTGCGTCAATCAGATCCGCAGGAACGGCAGCGAGGCCCAGAAACGGCAGTACCTGCCCAAGCTCGTCTCCGGCGAGCATGTCGGCGCGCTCGCCATGTCCGAACCCGGCGCCGGGTCCGATGTCGTTTCGATGAAGCTGCGCGCCGATTACAGGAACGGAGAATTCGTCCTGAACGGCAGCAAGATGTGGATCACCAACGGTCCGGACGCCGATGTGCTGGTGGTCTACGCCAAATCCGATGCAGGCGCCGGACCCCGCGGAATCACCGCGTTCATCATCGAAAAGGGTTTCCCGGGGTTTTCGACGGCCCAGAAACTGGACAAGCTGGGCATGCGCGGCTCGAACACCTGCGAACTGGTGTTCCGCGACTGCGCGGTGCCCGAACAGAACATCCTATCCGGTCTGGGCCAGGGCGCGAGCGTGCTCATGAGCGGCCTGGATTACGAGCGCGCTGTGCTGGCCGCAGGGCCGTTGGGAATCATGGATGCGTGCATGGACGTGGTCGTGCCCTACCTCCACGAGCGCAAACAGTTCGGCCAGCCGATCGGCGAGTTCCAGCTCATGCAGGGAAAACTCGCCGACATGTACACCACGATGAACGCGTGCAAGGCCTATGTCTACGCGGTGGGCGCGGCCTGCGACCGGGGCGAAACCACAAGAAAGGACGCCGCGGGCGCCATCCTGTACGCCGCGGAAAAAGCCACCTGGATGGCGGGCGAGGCGATCCAGTGCCTGGGCGGCATGGGCTACATCAACGAGACCGCAGCCGGCCGNCTGTGGCGCGACGCAAAGCTGTATGAAATCGGCGCCGGCACCAGCGAGATCCGGCGCTGGCTGATCGGNNGGGAGCTGTTCGCCGAAACCCAGTGAAAAAGGAAGACGTCATGTCAAACGACCCCATCGTCATCGTCTCCGCGGCCCGCACCCCCATGGGTGCGTTCCAGGGAGACCTCAAGGATTTCACCGCGCCGCAGCTCGGCGCCGCCGCCATCCGCGCCGCGGTCGAGCGCGCCGCGATCAAGCCCGAGCAGGTCCAGGAGGTGATCTTCGGCAACTGCCTGTTTGCCGGCCAGGGCCAGGCGCCCGCGCGCCAGGCGACGCTCGGCGCGGGGCTGCCGATCTCTGCGGGCGCCACCACCATCAGCAAGATGTGCGGCTCGGGCATGAAAGCGGCGATGCTCTGCAACGACCTGCTGATCGCATATGGAAATGCGGGCGCCAGCGACGTCATGGTCGCCGGGGGCATGGAATCGATGACCAACGCACCCTATGTCATGCCCAAGGCCCGCACGGGATACCGCATGGGTCACCAGCAGGTCTACGACCACATGTTCCTGGACGGCCTGGAAGACGCCTATGCGCGCGACGAAAAAGGCGGCGGCCGCCTGATGGGCACTTTTGCCGAGGAATGCGCGGACCGNTACCAGTTCACGCGCGAGGCGCAGGACGCGTTCGCGATCACCTCGCTGGAGCGCGCGCAGAAGGCGAACAAGGAAGGCTGGTTCGCCTGGGAGATCACCCCCCTCGCGGTCAAGGCAGGCAAGGACGAGAAGTTCATCGAGAACGACGAACAGCCGTTCAAGGCCAACTTCGCCAGGATTCCCGCGCTCAGGCCCGCATTCCGCAAGGACGGCACGGTCACCGCGGCCAACTCCTCGTCCATCTCCGACGGCGCGGCGGCCATGGTGCTCATGCGCCGCTCCACGGCAGAGAAGCTGGGCGCAACACCGCTTGCGGTCATCGTCGGCCACAGCACCCACTCCCAGGAGCCGGCCTGGTTCACGACCGCCCCCGTGGGCGCGATCCGAAAGCTCTTCGAGCGCACGGGCTGGTCCGCGGACAAGGTCGACCTGTACGAGATCAACGAGGCTTTCGCCGTGGTGACGATGGCGGCGATGCGCGAGCACAAGCTGCCGCACGAAAAGGTCAACGTACACGGCGGCGCGTGCGCGCTGGGGCATCCGATCGGCGCCTCGGGCGCGCGGATCGTGGTGACGCTGATCGGCGCGCTGCGCAAACACGGACTGAAGCGCGGCGTGGCGAGCCTGTGCATCGGCGGCGGGGAAGCGACCGCGATGGCGATCGAGCTGGTGTGACCGATACGGCATGGCGCGCAAACTGATTTCTTCCGGATCGTCCTTCGAAAAGATCGCCGGCTACAGCCGTGCGGTGGTGGACGGCGAGTGGGTGCATGTCTCGGGCACCACCGGCTTCGACTACGCCCGAATGACCATCTCGCCGGATCTCGTCGAGCAGACGCGCCAGGCCTTCCGCAACATCGAGTCCGCGCTGGAACAAGCGGGCCTGTCGCTGCGCGATGTGGTCCGCGTGCGCTACTACCTCACGCGGCGCGCGGACTTCGAACTCCTCGCGCCGGTGTTCGGCGAGCACCTGGGGGAGAGTCGCCCCGCGGCCACGGCCATCGTATGCGAGCTGGTCGATCCCAGGATGAACATCGAAATCGAGGTGACCGCGCGAGGCAAGCACCCCTCCGGGTCCTCGCCGCGCAAGCGCGCATCCAGAACGGGCAGCCGCAAATGAACCCGCGCGGGAACGGGCGCCGGCAGTGATCCTCACCCCCGAGCAGGAATTGATCCGCGACTCGGTGCGCGCCTACGCGCGCGAGCGGCTCGCCCCCAACGCGGCGCAATGGGATCGCGATGCGACGTTCCCGCGGGAAGCGCTGCGCGGGTTGGCGCAGATGGGACTGTACGGCATCGCGGTGGCCGAGGAATGGGGCGGCGCGGGGATGGATTACCTGTCGCTCGCGCTCGCGGTGGAGGAGATCGCTGCCGGTGATGCCTCCACCTCCACCATCATCTCGGTCAACAACTTGGTGACCGGCATTCTCAACGGCTATGGGTCGCAGGAACAGAACGAGCGGTTTCTCAAGCCGCTTGCGAGCGGCAGCCAATTGGGCTGCTTTTGTCTCACCGAGCCGCACGTCGGCTCCGACGCTTCGGCGATCCGTACGACGGCGCGGCGCGACGGCGACCACTGGGTGCTGAACGGCGTCAAGCAGTTCATCACCTCGGGCAAGAACGGCGACATCGCCATCGTATTTGCGGTCAGCAACCCGGGCGGTGGCAAGAAGGGGATCAGCGCCTTCATCGTGCCGACCGCGACGCCCGGCTACGTCGTCACGCACATCGAAACAAAGATGGGCCAGCACGCCTCGGACACGGCGCAGATCACATTCGAGGGCTGCCGTGTTCCGGCGGCCAATCTGCTCGGCGCCGAAGGCGAGGGCTACCGCATCGCGCTGTCCAACCTCGAGGGCGGGCGCATCAGCATTGCGGCGCAGTCGGTGGGCATTGCGCGCTCGGCCTACGAGGCCGCGCTGAAATACGCCCACGAACGCACCGCGTTCGGCAAGGCCATCATCGGGCATCAGGCGGTGAATTTCCGTCTTGCCGACATGGCGACTCGGATCGAGGTGGCGCGCCAGATGGTGTGGCACGCTGCGACGCTGCGCGATGCGCGCCGGCCCTGCCTGAAGGAGGCCTCGATGGCGAAGCTCTTTGCCAGCGAAATGGCCGAGCAGGTCTGCTCGGATGCGATCCAGATCCACGGCGGCTACGGCTACGTCTCCGACTTTCCCGTCGAGCGCATTTACCGGGATGCCCGCGTGTGCATGATTTACGAGGGTGCGAGCGACATCCAGCGCCTGCTGATCGGCCGTACCATCGCAGGCGAGTGAGGCTCCGACCGGTCGTTCCGCAGGCATGCACCATTGAGGACGAAGCATGAATTACCAGACCATCAAGCTTGATATCAGCGTAGGCATCGCCACGCTCACACTCAACCGGCCCGAGAAGAAGAACGCACTCGACCTGTCGATCCGAGAGGAAATCGGCGACGCGGTGGCGAAGCTGCGCCACGACCACGCGGTCCGTGCGCTGATCCTGACCGGGGCCGGCGGCGATTTCTGCGCCGGAGGCGACATCCGCAGCATGGCGAGCGTCGAATTGAGCGCGGAGGCGGGGCGCCAGCGCATGCGGGACATGCACGCGTGGCTGCGCGACCTGATGGAACTCGACCGCCCGGTCATCTGCGCTGTCGACGGCGCCGCCTACGGCGCGGGTTTCGGCCTCGCGCTGGTCGCCGACTTCATCATCGCCACGCCGCGCGCCCGCTTCTGCGCGTCGTTTCAGCGCATGGGACTGGTTGCCGACAGCGGCCTGTTCTATACGCTGCCGCGAATGGTTGGGCTGCAGCGCGCCAAGGAGTTGCTCCTGTCGGCACGCGAACTCGACGCCGCGACCGCACAGGACTGGGGCATCGTGTCCGAGATCGTTTCCGCGGAGACGCTCTCCGCGCGCGCCCGCGCGATCGCCGGCTGTTTCGTCAACGCCTCCGGTGTGGCGGTGGCACTGATCAAAGCCGCGCTCGGCCGCGCTTTCGAGTCCGATCTCGGATCCATGCTCGAGGTCGAGGCGTCGATGCAGGGAATCGCCTTTTCCACGCCGTATCACCGCGCAGCGGTGCGGCGGTTCATCGACAAGCAGCCGCTGCTGTTCCAGTGGCCACCCGCCCAGCCCAACAAATAATCATACGCGACGCGCTCCGGCCAGCAGCACTCATCTCAGCGGCGAGGCAAACGTGGCGTAGCGGCGAGTACAATCCAGAGGTGCTGCCCATTCGTCGATCACTGTTGCTTCTTGGCTTGGCTGTCGTGCTAAGCAGCACGTGGCTTGCCCCTCTTGATTCAAGCGCATCGCGCTACGTGGAAGCCGGCCTGAAAAGGGCGCTGGTCAGTTTTGCCACTGCACGAACCCTCAATGCGGTGATTTCAGTTGTGCAGGGCACGCAGGTGGCGGTGCAACCCGGCGGCGTAGGCGTGACTTTCACCCCCGGACAGGTGCTTGATCCCATCAACGACCTGGTCGAGCAGTTTTCATTGCTAATGCTGGCCGCCAGTGTTTCTTTCGGCGTGCAGCTTGCGCTGATCAAGTTCGGCGCGTTCTGGGCTGTGTCGTTAATGCTTTCGGTGGTGGCGCTGGCATGGGCGTGGTCGACCTGGCGCCGACCACCAGCGAAGGAATGGGTGACCCGGTTTTTGCTGGCGCTGCTGCTGGTGCGTTTCGCCATGCCGCTGATCGCCCTCGGCAGCGAGGCCGCATTTCAATTGCTCCTTGAAGAAGACTATGCNGCGGGCCAGGCCAGGATTGAATTGGCTACGGGTCAGATCGACAGCCTGTCGGCGCCTTCGACCGAGCCGTCAGCGGACGAGAGCGTGACCGACAGGATGAAGCGTTGGTGGTCGCAGAGTACCGACGTCAAAAAGCGATTCGAGGAATTGAAGGAAGTCGCAGGACGCACGATTGAACACATCATCAAGCTGATCGTCGTGTTCGTTCTGCAAACGCTGTTGCTGCCGCTGTTGCTGCTGTGGATGCTGCTCAGGCTTGGCGGTGTTCTCGCTGCCTTGTCCAAACGGGACCGTTGACAGGAATGGATATCGCAAAAGGAATCCTAAAATTGCAGCGGTCAGGCTGCAAGCGCAGTCGCCCTGACCTGATCGAGAACTGCCAGCAGCTCATCCAGTTGCGATGAGGTGAAGAGCTCGTCGGGCCCTCTGGCGTGACGTCGGTAAATGGGGATTCATAGAGCAGCGATGCGCCCATCACGCCGTGTTCTGTCAGGTGGTTCACGATCAAGTTCACGAACTCGATCTGGTTGGCATCCAGCTTCTTGCCGGCAAGGAATCCAGCGAACGCTTGTTTAGCCGCCTCACGGTCCAGGCCCACCAGCGAACGCACGAATAGTCCCAGGCCGTGGCTCTCCGCCTTGGCCTTCTGCACGTCGCCGGCGCCGCCAACCCCGCTCGTCGTCAACATCCGTTCGAGCTCGTCCAGGTCGGACCGCGTCAGCGCTTTGTTCATGCGCAGCTTGTGGATGGCGATATGGTCCTCGTGTTCCTTGAGGAAGGCGCGCGCCTTGGCGCGGAAGCGCTCGACGCTGTCCGGCGCATCGAAGCCCGGCAGGTCGACTGCAGCTTCGTTGCCCATTTCGTCCTCGAAGTCCGTATAGATGGATTTGCGTTTCTGCTTGTCGATAAGCTTGACCAGCGCACGCAGCCGCTTGCGCACGTGCTCTCCGCTTCGGAGTAGTCGTGCGTGTCCGGCTGGGCGGCACTCGCGTTTTTCGCTTCGGCCACCTCGGCACGCAGTCGCTTCAGCTCCTCGTTTAGCGCCGTCNTGTCGGCCAGCANCACCGAGAGCTTTTGGTCCCGCTCACGAAGCCCGGCCTCNAGCTTNTGGAGCTGGTCGATGGTCTGCTTCGGCAGCGGCGCAGTCTTTGGCAGCGCATCGGCATCGAACGTCAGCCCCGGTGCCGGGCGCGCCACGCGTCCATACGTCCGGGCGAGCCAATAGCACACATGAAACAGTTCACGCACCGCCATCAGCGCGTCGGACTGCTGGATTGCCCGATGGCTATGCACGGCCTGATTGCCCAGCATATTG
>C687J26845_10000657_pt1 | contig 22462 bp, 22 predicted proteins | sample RifCSPlowO2_12_FD_26845 | JGI IMG/M metagenome (IMG submission 26845)
CTAACCCTCTCCCCCGTGATCGGGGGAGAGGGAACCATGTTGTTACGTCCTCGTAACGAGAGGGGACAAACTATCCCTGAGGGTCCTACACCGTCCGGGCCTTGATATCCGCCTCGGTTACGTCGCCCATGTAGACGTAGCCGGTCTTCTCGACGCTCCCCGAGCCGATGTAGATGCCGATTGCCTTGAGGGGCTCGGTCTTGCTCAGGTTGTACAGGAAGTGCTCGACGCCCTTGGGGATGTAGTGAACGTGACCCCGGATGACGTAGTAGATCTCCTCGCAGTTCTCGTGCCGGTGCTTCTTGTGCACGGCGCCGGGCATGAACTTCGCCCAGAAGAGAGCGGTCGGGCTCCCATTGTGGCGGCCGATCGGGATGCGGAAGTCGGTGATGCTCCAGCCGTCCGCCGCGTTCATTCGGGAGGGCTCGGTACGTTGAACCTCGTAAACCGCGGAACTTGCCGAATGTATATGATGTATATATCATCAAGGCATGCGGTTCCAATACGATCCTGCCAAAGCGGCAGCAAACCTCAAGAAGTGTGCGAGTGCCTCTTGATCTCGGCACGTCGCGCGACGCGAAAGGAACAGAAGCAATATGAGGACTGAGTACGATTTTTCGAAAGGCAAGCGAGGTGCGGTGATCCCTCAAAAGGGGAAAACGCGTATCTCCATCTTTATCGACAACGCCGTGCTCGGTGCATTTCGAGCACGAGCTGAAAAGGCGGGAACGGGGTACCAAACCATGATGAACGAAGCACTCCGGAAGTACCTTTCGGAAAGCGATCAACCCGTCACCGAGAAGGCGTTGCGCCAAATTCTGCGTCAGGAGATGCCCGAGTATCTGCGAGGCCTGACCGCCGGCTCAACAGCTACCGGCCGCAAGCGGACGGCGCGTTAGCTGGCGCGAGACGTCTTGACGTTTTAGCGTCAGAACGTTACAATGTCACGCATGGATACTCAAAAACGCGCCACCGTCTATTTCGAGGCCGACGTGCACCGCGCCCTGCGCCTGAAGGCCGCGGCATCGGATCGTTCGATCTCCGATATGGTCAACGACGCGGTGAAAGCCGCGCTGGCCGAGGATGCGGAGGATCTTGAGGCGTTCGCCGAAAGAAAGAACGAGAAAAGCCTGTCCTTCGACACGTTCGTGCAGGGCCTGAAACGGCGTGGCCGAATATAGGCTGCTGATCAAGACCTCGGCTGCGAAGGAGCTTGAGGCAGTAGGCACCAAGGCCGACCGCCAGCGCATTGTTGAACGAATGCAGGCCCTGGCCGCGATGCCCCGGCCGCACGGGTCCGAAAAACTCGCCGGGTACGCCGACCGTTACCGCGTTCGACAGGGGAGATACCGAATCATCTATCTTATTGATGACGGGCATCGCGAGGTAACGATCTTCAAGGTCGGGCATCGGAAGGATATATACCGATAAGCAATCTTTCCTCCGCGTCCTCGGCGGTTCAGTTGTCGCGAATTTACCTGCCCCCCACCCTCACCCGGCCCCCTCGCATGCTATGCAGGCTCTCCCCCACGACGAGGGGAGAGGGAATTTCATTTTGTTACGCGCCCCTACTGTCCTACGCGGTCCACGGAAAACCTCGGGGACAGCTCAGTCTGACCCCGAGGTCTCCGCTGCATCACACCCATTGTCGTTCCCGTGAAAACGGGAACCCACGCGATGGTTCAGGTGAGATGATGCGCGGTATGGATTCCCGATTCCTCGGGAATGACATGGTTTATTGAGATCGCTGGAAGATCGCTGGTAATTCGGTCATGCGGCTTTGCGCTTGCCGCCGGTGGCGGCGAGGAGCCCGGGCACGCGTGAGGCGCGCACCAGCACGAACCCCTCGAACATGCGGCGCTGGGTGCGGTAGAACGCGCCTTGCTCGGCGTACCAGTGCCCGTCCCTCTGCTTCACGCCGGCTGCGACGGTCAACACGCCGGACGGCATCGCGATCCGGATCTCCGCCTCGGGATTGTCGTTGGAACGGGCGACCTGATTGACGACCGTGCCTTCGATGCGCGCCGCGACCGCCGTGCATAGCGAAACGGTGAGCGGCAACGCGCGATGCGGCTGACCGCTGGAAATCACGCGTGCGGTCAAGTCCACTTCCGCCCCGCGAAGCGCTTCGCCGGAAATTGTCTTCGCATCCTGGGCGGGCGCGACAAATCCGACGAACGGCACACTCCTCTTCTTCGTCGCCTCGTCGCGGTTGACTGAAATACCCATTGCAACCGATGCCGCAAGACGAATCTCCGCGAGTTTGCTCATGAGCTCGGCTGAGCCCTCGATCTCCTCAGGCGTTTCGGTCCCCTTCAGCCCGAGATCCGCCGCTCTCACGAACACCGTCGCGTTGGCCGCGTCAACCATGGACACGCGAAACTTTCCGACACCGGGAACCTCGAGCACGTCCGTCACATTGCCGGTCGGAAGCAGCTTGCCCGTTGTCGCACCTCCGGGATCGCGGAATTCGAGCTTCACCGGCGAGCCGGTGCCCGAAACGCCCGGAATAGCGAGATCACCGTCCACCGCCGATTGCCCGTCGTCGAGCGCGAACCGCGACCAGATGATCTTGCTGGTGTTGGTGTTGTGGATGCGCACCAGCGCGTCCTTGCCCGACACCTTGACCAGGCCCTCGTCGACCGCGAACGGACCCATCGCCGAGGACATGTTGCCGCAATTGGCGCTGTAATCGACCTTGGCTTCCTTTACCTGCACCTGCGCGAAGGTGTAATCGATATCGGCATCCGGCCGGGTCGAGGGCCCGATGACGCAGACCTTGGAAAGCGAGGAAATGCCGCCGCCCATACCGTCGAGTTGCCGGCCATAGGGATCGGGGCTGCCGATTGCGGCGAGAAAGATTTCATCCCACTGCGCGCGATCGCGCGGCAGATCGCGGGCGTGGAACACCACTGCGTTGCTGGTGCCGCCGCGCATGAATACCGCGGGAATCCTGATCTGTTTCATGGTCTGGCTCCTTGTACTTTGCTGCCGTCTATTATAAAGCTCTCTTCGCGCGCGCCGGTGCCCGCCGACGGTCCGGGCCATTCGAAAGCAGCGCAACTATCGCGCTCACGCCGCGCGGCGTCTGGCGCTCGAGCCCATCGAGCAACTCCAATAGCCGCGTAATCCGTCTGCCGTCGAGCACCTTCGCGAGACAGTCGCGCAGCTTCGCTTCATGTTCCGGGGCGGCGAGCGGCGGCTGCCCCCACGCGCCGGGCGGACCATGGCAGACCGATTTCAGCTTCTTTCCATCACGCAGCTCGACTTCAATCGCCACATGCATGCCGCGCCACTCGCCGGGAATGCCCGGATCCTGCGTAAGTTCGATCTTCCCGAGCAGCGCCACCATGTCGGAGCGGAAGCGCCGTGCGTCGGTGAAGCTGTCGATCGTGACCCTGCCGTCGAGCAGCGCGGCGGCCGCGGTGTACTGGAAGCTGAACTTGCCTTCGAGACCGGTGACCGGCAGCGGGCGGTCGATGTATTTCATGACCGGGGCGCGGATCGTCACGTGCGCGATGCGGCCCGGGTCGATGATATTTTCGTGCAACTCGAGCGCCGCGGTGATCGCCCAGTGGGTCGCGAACTGCGACGGGAAAAGCTTGATCGCGAGCCCCGGTTCGACGATGCGGAACGGCTTGCCGAAACCGAGCAGCTTGTCGTAATCAAACTCGTCCGGAAAAAAGGTCGCGACGAAGCCGCGCGGCGCTTCGAGCGCTTCCGGGTTGGCGGTAAAGCCGCGGCTTGCCAGGAGCGCCGCATCGAGCCCCGACGCTGCCGCATAACCGCAGTGCGTGCTCTTCGTCATCGAGCCGATGTTGGCGAGCAGCGCCCCGGCGCGCGATGCCGCCAGCCCCAGTGCGTGGGCAAGGCCGTCGTGGTCGAGCCCGAGCAGATGGCTTGCCGTAACGGCAGCGCCCAGCACACCGACCGTCCCCGGCGGATGGAAGCGCAACGCGTCGGGCCTGAACTGATTGGCGGCAAACTGGATGCGGCCCTGGATCTCCATGCCCTTCGCGACCGCGGTCACGATTTCGCGCCCGCTCAATCCCCGTGCTTCGGCAAGCGCGAACGCAACGGGAACGGTGGGCGACACCGCGTGTGTCGGCGGCAGCCACATCGGCTCGAAGTCGAGCACGTGGGTCGCCACGCCGTTGACGTAGGCCGCATGCACCGGCGATGTCCTGAAGCCGCGGCCCCATGCCGTGGCCTGCGGCTTGCCGCCCAGGCTCTTCAGATGCGCCGCGAGCAGCTTGACCGGCTGCTCCAGGCTCCCGGCAACGGCGACGGCGATACCGTCCTTGATCGCCTGCTTGACGCGCTGCACGCAGTCCGCGCCGAGCGTTTCGAAGCGCGTCGCCGCGATGCGCTCGCACAGCTTGCAGGTCAGCGCCATCACACCGCGCGCCGCAGCGGTTCGGGCAGCACCAGATACTCGGGCGTCAGCGACGGGATGTCGGTGCAGCCGATCAGCGCCATCACGCGGTCGACTTCGCTTGCCAGAATCTCCAGCGCGCGGCGCACGCCTGCCTCGCCCCCGGCGGCGGCGCCGTAGAGCGCGGCGCGCCCGACGAACACCATGTCGGCGCCGAGCGCCAGCGCCTTGACGATGTCGGAGCCGCGGCGGAAACCGCTGTCAACCATGATCGCCAGCCGGTCGCCGACCGCGGCGACGATCTCCGGCAACACCTCAACCGGCGATACCGCGCCGTCGAGCTGGCGACCGCCGTGGTTGGAAACGAAGATGCCATCGGCGCCGTATTGCGCGGCGAGCAGCGCATCCTCGGCGGTCAGCACGCCTTTCAACAGCAGCTTTCGCGGCCAGAATTCGCGCAGCCACGCGATATCGGACCAGTCGAGCGCATCGCGCCGCGCGCGGAACTCGGAAAGATTCTTGGCGACGATCCTGCCGCCAACGTTGGTATCAACGTTCTGAAAGCGCGGCACGCCGGAATCGAGCAGCGTGCGCAGAAAAACGTTGACCAGCCAATGCGGGTGCAGCGCCCCGTCGATCATGTTGCCCAGATTCAGCCGGAACGGGATCTCGAAGCCGTTGCGGCGGTTGTACTCGCGGTTGCCGGCAACCGGTATGTCCGTCGTCACCACCAGCGCCTCGTAACCGGCATCGCGCGCACGTGCGACCAGGCCCCGCGCCGCCTCGCGGTCTTTGGACATGTAGAGCTGGAACCACTGGGTGCCTCCCGCTTCGCGCGCCACCCGCTCGAGCGCGACGAACGAAGCGGTGGACAGCACGAAAGGCACGCCCGCAGCCTCCGCCGCACGGGCCAGTGCAATGTCGGCTTCAAAACAATAAAGGCCGGCGGCGCCGGTCGGCGCGATGCCGAACGGAGAAGTGAATGTCCTGCCGAACAGCGTAACCTGCCGCGAGCGACTGGACACATCGACGAGCGTGCTCGGTTTGAAATGGATGCGTTCGAACACCGTGCGATTCGCAGCCAGCGTGACATCGTCCTCGACGCCGCGTTCGAGAAAGTCATAAGCGATGCGCGGCAATCGCCATTCGGCGATGCAACGCAAATCTTCGATATTGAAGGCGTTTGCGAGGTTCACTATCTGGATACTCAAAGAGCCGCCTTGGGCGGCCGTGGGCGGATTTCGGTTCAGGCGTCGTTTGCTGTATTCTAATGCACCGCGCACCGGCAGGGATACCGTTGCTGCCTTGTCCGTTCTTGACGCATCCGAATTGAGTCCATGATATGAAATTTGCATCGCGCACGGCCAGTGTCGCGGGGCTGCGGCGTTGCGCCTGACGTGCACCCCATATACCTGATCACGCTGATCACGCTGATCGTCCAGGGCTGCCACATGGGCAGCCGGATGGTTGCTTCGCTGTTCGCCATAGACCTCGGCGCCGATCCCTTCCTGATCGGCGCGCTGATTTCCGCCTACTCGCTGTTTCCGTTGCTGCTCGGCGTCTCTTCGGGACGCGTTTCCGATCGTTTCGGCTCGCGTTACCCGATGCTGGCCGGCGCCGCTGTCTTCGCGCTGGGACTGCTGCTGCCCTATCTGTGGCCGCAACTCGCGACGCTCTATGTCTCCGCGGTGCTGATCGGCATCGGCTTCGTTTTCTTCAACGTTTCGGTGCAGAATCTGGCCGGCGGACTGGGACCTCCTGAAGAGCGCACGCGCAATTTCAGCACCCTCGGACTTGGCTACGCCGGCGGCCACATTATCGGTCCTCTCATCGCCGGCTTCGCCATCGATTACTACAGCTTCACTTTCGCCTACCTGTGCTTCGCCGCCCTGACCCTGCTTCCGGCGGCGCTGCTGATTTTGAACCGGCGGCTCGACGTGCCGCCGCACGCCGCCCCACCGGTGCGAAAAAGCACGCTCGAACTGCTGCACAGTGCGCCGCTGCGCCGCGCCATCATCACCAGCGGCTTGATCGTGACCGGTTCGGACCTCTACGGTTTCTACGTCCCCATCTACGGCCACTCGATCGGTCTGTCGGCTTCCACCATCGGCACCATACTTGGCGTGTTCGCCGTCGCGACCTTCGTCGTGCGCGTGGCGCTGCCGGCGTTTACACGGCGCTATGGCGTGGAAACCGTGCTGGCGGCGGCAATGTTCGCCGGCGCCGCATTCTTTCTGCCTTTTCCTGTCATCGAATTCGTGCCCGCGCTGCTGGCGCTGTCGTTCGGCATCGGGCTCGCGCTCGGCTGCGGTCAGCCGCTCACCCTCAACATCGCCTACGACCGCTCGCCGCCGGGACGCTCGGGCGAGGTCACCGGCCTGCGGCTCACCATCAACAACATTACTCACATCGGCGTGCCGCTCGCCGCGGGCGCCCTCGGATCCGCGTTCGGCGTCGCCCCGGTGTTCTGGGTAAACGCGGTGATACTCGCCACCAGCGGCCATCTTTCGCGGAAATGAAGGAAGGAAGGAAGAAATTCTCCCCTCCTCAGATGAGAGGAGGGGTGCCCCGAACGAAACAAGGGGCGGGGTGGTGGTTGCGTTACGCGCGCGCTGCGCTGCGGCCGGCAATGCGGCCGAATACCGCGCCGGACATGAGCCCCGTGCCAAGAGCGTAGTTGTAGTGGAATAAGCCGCCCACCATCTCGCCGCAGGTGTAAAGGCCCGGAATCGGTTTCCAGTCGGTCGCGATCACCTGCGCATCCCGATTGACCTTTAAACCGCCGAAGGTGAAGGTGATGCCACCGGTCACCGGGTAGGAAACGTAGGGCGGCGTGTCGAGCTTCTGCGCCCAGTTGGTTTTCGGCGGGTCGATGCCTTCGGTGCATACCCCGTCGAGCACGGCGGGATTGAACGGCCCGCCACGGCCGGCGGCGGCGTTGTATTCCTCGAGCGTCTTCAGCGCCCGCGCATGATCGACCTTGAGCTGCTTCACCAGCCCTTCCAGGGTGTCGGACTTGAACGGCTCGCTGGTCGAGTAGCGCGGCTCGAGCAGGTGCAGCACCTTGCTGTCGAAGATCTGGTAGACGAGACTCCGGGTCTGCTTGACGATGAGCCCGCCGTACTTGGCGTAAGTGAACGAATTGAGGTCGGCGCCCTCGTCTATCCAGCGTCTGCCTTCGATGTTGATCATCACGCCCAGGAAGTATGAGAGACGGTTGGTCTTGTCGGTGAGGTTCTGCACGCCGTAGTCCGACGCCTCGGCGTTGATCGGTGTGGCATGGCAGCCGCTCCAGTGGCCCCACGGCATCGCGCCGATGTCCATGGCCATCTTGAGCCCGTCGCCATAATTGAAGTTGGAACCGCGCACCTTGGCGTGGTCCCACGGCGCGCCGAGGTAGCGCAGCCGCCATTCGGGATTGGTCTCGAATCCCCCGCAGGCAAGCACTACGGCCTTTCCGTTGATCGTCTCGATGCCATTGGGCCCACGGACCACGATACCGTTGATCCGCCCGCTCTCGGCCTGCGTCAACCGCTGCGCCCCGCTCTCATATCGAATCTCGATGCCCATCTTCTCGGCGCTCTCAAACCACGTCTTGGACAGGCCCACGCCTTCGTGCACGGTGCGTATCATCGCGCCGCGCGGCCATTTGACCTCGTTGCCGACACGCACGCCCATCACCGACAGCGCGAGCTCGAACTCCATCTTCCCCGCGTCCTGCAGCCAGCACATCGTGTCGTAGGAGTTGTCGATGAGGATTCCCGCGAGTTCGGAATCGCTGCGCCCCTGTGTCACGCGCATCAGGTCTTCGCGGAATGCCTCGTTCGGATAAGGCTGCACGCCCCGGTGGAATCCCGGGTAGTCTTTCTCGGCGTTCGGCACGAAGCGGTCCAGCTCGGAAACCCGGTCGTAGCTGAAACGGAACACTGCGCCGCTGAAGTGCGTGTTGCCGCCGCGCTTCTCCTTCGGCGCCTTCTCCAGAACGAGCACGCGCTTCGCGCCGTTCTCCTTTGCAGACGCGGCGGCGGCAAAAGCGGCGTTGCCCGCGCCGACCACGATGACGTCGTAATCCATGTAGTAGAACTCCTTATCGCCGGACTCCGGGGGTGGATGGCAGATCTGCGACCGGATTGTGGACACGGAACCGGCCGCGTGCTGGTGCCGCGAGTATGCGATTGCACGCAAAAACCTGTCAAGGCGCGGGGCTTCAAAAAATGACAGCGGCCGGGTGTGAACTTACAATACGGCAACCGTTTAACGCCCGCGCGCGTCTTGGTACCAAAGCGGGCGCCGATCCCACACACGAGGAGATGCCCATGAACTTCGATCGCCGAGCCGTTTCAGCCCCCACGCGGGAAGTCGCAGCCTGGGTCACCCATCTACGCTACGGCGATCTGCCCGAGCGCACGAAGGAAGTCGCTCGCTGTGCGATTCTCGATACTGTCGGTTGCGGTCTATACGGCTTCAGCACCCCGTGGGCGAACATGCTGCTTTCGTGGGCGCGCGCGGGCGGCGCCAAATCCGAAGCGACCGTGTGGGGGGAGACTGCGCCCTCGCTGCGTGCGGCGGATGCGGCGCTCGTCAATGGCACGGCATCGCACGCGTTCGAGCTCGACGATTACCACAATGCCAAGCTTCACCCCGGTGCGGTGGTGGTACCCGCGGCAATTGCGATGGCGGAGAAGCTCGATGCCAAAGGTGAGCAACTGGTGACGGCGATCGCCGCCGGTTATGAAGTGATGATCCGCTCCAGCCTCGCGCTCAACCCGTCCGCCGCACGGTTGCGCGGCTTTCATTTGACGGGAGTATGCGGCCCATTCGGGGCCGCGGCAGCGTGCGCGTCCCTGCTTGGGCTCAATGACGAACAGACGGCGTGGGCGTTGGGGCTCGCCGGAACCCAGGGCGCCGGCCTGTGGGCGTTCAACGCCGACGGCACCATGAGCAAACGCCTGCACGCCGGTAAAGCCGCGCACTCGGGTGTGCTCGCCGCCGAACTCGCCGCGCTGGGCTTCACCGGCCCGACGCAGATTTACGAGTTTGAAGACGGCGGCGTGTTGAAAGCCTTCTCTGACGCTTCCGATCCCGCGCCGCTTACCCAAGACCTCGGCCGTGTATATCATCTCGATGCGACGTCAATCAAACCCTATTCGTGCTGCGGCAGCACCCACTCGTATGTCGACGCCGCGCTTGCGTTGCGTGTCAAACTCGGCACGCCATGGGATGCCGGGCGCCGGGTGCGCGTGGGCCTGGCGAAGGTCGTAAATGTGCAATGCGGCTTCAAATACATCCCCAGCACCGCCCTGAATGCGCAGATGAGCGTGCGCTACGTTGTTGCTGCAGCACTCATCGAGGGCCGCGTGCTTCCGCCGCAATTCAGCGATGCCAAGCTTTCCGATCCGACGCTTACCGCGCTCGCTGAGCGGATCGAGATCGAACATGATCCCGCGCTCGACAAGCTGTATCCGGCGCGCTTCGCCGCCTGGGTTGCGGCCGAGCACAACGGCCAGTGGGTGCGCGTGGATGTGCTCGATCCGCTGGGTTCCGGCGCCAATCCGGTCAATGCTCAGGGCATCATCGAAAAATTCCGCGGCATCAACCCGCAGCTGCCGGTGGACGCCATCGCCGATGCGGCGCTCAACATCGAACGCCATTCGGTGAAGCGGCTCCTCGCCCTGCTCGCGAGCGCGAAGGACAAGCAACTGCAAACAGCGTGACTGATGAATCGTGACTGATCAAGCGTGACTGATGAGGCGTGACCGGTGAATCGTGACTGGAGGGTTGCTCGTTCACCTGTTCACTTGTTCACTCGTTCACTTGATACCCTTCCGGAGGAGATCATGAGCAAACTTTTACGCTGCGGTACTGTTGCGCTCGCACTGCTGCTTGCAGGGGGCAGCGCGATTGCCCAGAAAAGCAGCTATCCGGACAAGTCAGTCCGCTTCATCGTGCCCTTCCCGCCGGGCGGCGGCACTGACATCATCGCGCGGGTGATGGCGCAGAAGCTGTCCGAAGCGTTTGGCCAGTCGGTGGTGGTGGACAACCGCCCCGGCGCCGGCGGCACCATAGGCGCGGAGATCGCCGCCAAGTCGACGCCCGATGGCTACACCATGATCATGGTTTCGGGCAGCTATGCCGTGAATGCCGGCCTCTACAAACTGCCATACGATCCGGTCAACGGCGTCGACACCGTGTCGCTCGTCGGCACCGGTCCGTTCATCGTGGCGCTCCACCCGTCGATGCCGCCCGGCAACGTCAAGCAACTCATCGCGCTCGCCAAGGCCAAGCCGGGAGCAATTAACTACGGCTCGACCGGAACCGGCGGCATCACCCACATGGCGACCGAGCTGTTCAGGCTGATGGCTAACATCAATATCGTGCACGTGCCGTACAAGGGCACGGGACCGGCGCTCAACGACCTCATCGGCGGACAGATCCAGTTGGTCTTCGGCGCCATGCTCGCTACGCTGCCGCACGTGAAATCCGGCAGGCTGAGAGGGATTGCGGTGACGGGTCCCAAGCGTTCGCAAGCAGCGCCCGAAATCCCGACCGTGTCCGAATCCGGACTGCCGGGCTACGAGGTGACGCTGTGGTACGGCGTATGGGGACCCAAAGGCCTGCCGAAAGATGTGATCGGCCGCTGGCACACTGAACTCGTCAAGGTCCTCCAATCTCCGGACCTGCGAGGGAAACTGGCAACCGACGGACTCGAGGCCGTCGGCAGCACGGCCGACGAATTCCGCGTCCACCTCACGCGCGAAGTCGCGAAATGGGCGAAGGTCATCAAGGATGCCAATGTCAGGATCGGCAACTGATTGTTGAGACAGGCGCTCATGTAAACTTACCGCCTGTTACTGATTTGCGGACGCGATGAGGCACGGATGAATTCGATCGAGCTCATGCTGGCAAAGTGGCGCGCAGAGCGCGTACCCCTGAACCCCGGGGCTGCAGCGCTGCAACTGGAATCTCTCGAGAGACTGCTGGGCATTCCGCTACCTGCCGACTTGCGCAGCTTCTACTCGGCGGCGAACGGAATGGAAGACTATCAACATGACTCCTGGATGGTGTCCATGTGGTCCACCGATAGAATCGTGCGCGAGCGCAACGTCCACGAGGACGAAGACGAATGGGGGCCATTTCGTGATGTCGCCTTCGCCGATGTCATATTCTCCGCCTGGCACTTCCGCTTCCGTATTCGCCATGAAGGTCGTGTGTGTGTGATTGCCGAGCTGACTCACGAGGAATTGCCCAGCCTCTTCGTGCTCTTCGACGTCCTCATGAAGCGGCCTGACAGCATAGGCCTCGTTGGGGGCCGCACTACGACCAAGTGATTGGTGATTCGTAGTTTTAGCGGGGCACTTCCCACAATCCATCCGTTTCGGCGACCCGCCCCTCCCGCCCGAGCTTGATCAGGTGCGCGTGCAGCGACCGTCGCGCCACCGGATGCAACCGCGGCGGCACGTCGTCGTAAACGATCGGTACCAGCTCCTCGACGGTCGCGGGGTTCTTCTTGCTGAACGCGTCGAGCACCTTCTGCTCGCGCTTCAGCCGATGCGCGATGAGACGGCGCGCTTCGTCGTGCGGCGTTTCGATGATGTGCCCATGTCCCGGCGCGAGCGCGGCGATATCGAGCGCCAGCAGCCGTTCGAGTGATTGCAAGTAAGCCTGCATGTCGCCATCGGGAGGCGAGATCACGACCGTTGAGCCCTGCATGACGTGATCGCCCGTGAACAGCAGCTTCTGCTCTTCCAGCAGGTAACACAGATGGTTCGATGCGTGCCCCGGCGTATGCACCGCACGCAACCGGAACGCGCCGCAATCGATAACGTCGCCGTCGCGCAGCGCGCGGTCCGGTGCGAATGTCGTGTCCTGCCGGCCATCGTCCGGCGTCGGGGCAAAGCCGAGCACCTGCGCGCCGGTTGCCGCCTTGAGCGCGCGGGCGCCCGGAGAATGGTCGCGATGCGTGTGCGTGCAGAGTATCCACTTGAGGCGGTTTCCGACGACCTTAAGCAACGCCGAGTGGTGCACGTCGCTCTCCGGCCCCGGATCGATCAGCGCCAGATCATCGCGTCCAATGATGTAGGCGTTGGTGCCGGGCCCGGTCATCATGCCGGGATTGGGCGCAGTGATCCGGCTAACCAGCTCGTTCAGTTGAATGAATTCGCCCGGGACTATCATTTTTCTATCGGCATTCATCGGCGTTAATCTGCGGCTACCAGTCGTTTTTCCGGTCTTGGGACGCTTCTAGCTTTCCCATTTTCCCCGGCCCTCGGCGGAAGCCGCTTCCTCATAGCCCGGATCGCCGGGCAGCAACCGCCGCCCGTCCTTCGCGATACGCGGCAGGATTGCGGGGACCTCTTGTTGGGCGCGCATCACCGCCATGAGTTCATCGACCGCTGCGAACCGCGCAAACAGCTCGAGCGTCCTCAGCGTCGGCGTGCGCAGATTGAACTTGCCACCGCCGCGCGCCTCGAGCGCGGTCCGCGGCCGCACCCAGACGTGACCGATGGTCTCGAGGTTGTCGTGCAGCGCGTCCTGCGCATCGGGCACCCGGGCGATGAAGAAACGCGTGTCGTAGCGGCGCGGCGCGCCGAGCGGCGTGATCCAGTGGCTGAAGTATACGAGCCGGTCGGCCGGGAGGCGTAGACTTTCCCGCGCCAGCAACGCTACGAATTCCTGTTCGCCGGCATTGAGCGCATGGCGGTGGACGCGGAAGCGCTCGATCCCCGCCGGCTCGCTCAGGGCTACCATGTCGCCGCGCGCATCGCACGCGAGCAATATTCCCGCTTCTTCGAACGACTCGCGGATCGCGGCGACCCAGTAGGCGAGCCCGCCGCGCTCCAACTTGAGGATGCTGCTTGCCGCTGGATCGTCGAGACCGACGCAGCGTGCACAGGCCTCCCGCGAGTAATCAGATTCGTCCAGCGCACCGCCCGGGAAGACGTGCGCGCCGGGCATGAACCCGGACTGGAAGTTCCGCTGCAGCATCAGCACCTCCAGCCCTCCGTCTGAATCACGAACGAGGGTGACGGTGGCGGCGGGAACGGGTGTCACTTCAACCATCTCTCTTAAAACCCTTGAAACATCATGTTGCGCAGATCGAGATAATCGACAGGATTTACAGGATGGACAGGACTAAACAACCCTCGGCTGTAAGCCAAGGAGTTTAATAGATGTCGGCTTGAAGCCGACTGCAAAGTATCCCTGACTGTCATTCCCGAGAAAGCGGGAATCTAATTTCAGCGCATCACAAATTGGATGCCCGCCTCCGCGGGCATGACAACTTGCTTTACCGTTGTTGCCGGAAACCCTGCTCATGGTCGCTTCGCCCAAATTTCGCAAAACTTTATTTCGCCTGAAGCCTGCCCTCGTGAAAACGGGGGCGAGGGATTTCAACCATCCCGGATGGGGACATTAAAGACATCATGTAAATCCTGTTAATCCTGTCTATTTTCTGTCGGTGAGCAGCTTGATCAGGCTGGAAGTATCGAGCCGGCCGCCGCCCCTGCTCTGCAACTTGGCGTAGAACTGGTCGATCAATGCGGTCATCGGGAGATCGGCGCCGTTGGCACGCGCTTCCTCCATGGCAATGCGCAAATCCTTGCGCATCAGGTCCACCGCGAAACCAAAGTCGAACTTGCCGTCGACCATGGTGCGACCGCGATTCTCCATTTGCCAGGACGTCGCCGCACCCTTGCTGATCACGTCGAGCACGCGCTTCGCGTCCAGCCCCGCGCGCAGCGTGAAAGCAAGGCCTTCCGCGAGTCCCTGGATCACGCCGGCCACGCAGATCTGATTGATCATTTTGGTCTTCTGTCCCGAGCCCGCGGGACCCATCAGCGTCACGGCCCGGCCGTAATGCATCATTGCCGGTTTCGCGATGTCGAATGCCGGTCGATCGCCGCCGACCATGATGGTGAGCATCCCCTGCTCGGCGCCGGATTGCCCGCCCGAAACCGGCGCATCCAGAAAATGCAGTCCCCGCGCCCGTGCCGCTTCGTAGAGTTCGACCGCCACCCCAGCCGAGGCCGTCGTGTGATCGACCAACACCGCACCCGCCTGCATGCCGGCGAAAGCGCCTTTGTCACCCAGCGTCACCTGGCGCAGGTCATCGTCGTTGCCGACGCACGACAACACCACCGCCGCGCCCTGCGCGGCCTCGCGGGGGCTCGGCGCAGCCCTGCCGCCGTATTTCGCCACCCAGGCATCGGCCTTGGCGCGCGTGCGGTTGAACACCGTGACCTCATGCCCCGCCCGCGCGAGATGCCCTGCCATGGGGCCACCCATCGTTCCCAGCCCGATAAACGCAAGTTTCATGGTCTCCTACGCGCCACGTTGCCGTTCATCATTCCTCATTCATCATTCCACATTTCGTTGTCCTTGGCGTCCTTCGCGTTTCCGCTTTGTTATTACGTGCCGTATCGCACCGGTGATTTCGCAGCCTTCAGCGCCGCGAGCGCGCTGTAGCACGCAAGCCAGGCGGTCTTCGGATTTTCCGGCGCCGGTATGTTCTCGAGCTTGATGCTGATATTGCCGATCTTGCCCTTGATCTCGATGAAGTGCGTGTTGTACTTGAGCGCCGGGTCGGCAACGACCTTAAGCCGCGTCTTGTCGAAGCCGATGCCCGCCATCGACAATACCGCCGCAATGTTCACGTTTGCCGGAAAATGCGGCACGCCCTCGCGCGCGGAACCATCGAACAACACGCGCGGCTCGTTGAGATGGTCGAGATCAACGTCGAGTTTCTCGACGTAAGCAATGCCCTTCCACGCCGCAGGCGGTTTAGTGACCGCAATTGTAACTTCATCGACTCCGGCGATGCACGCGGCTTTCAGCGCGTCGAGTCCGCCGATGCCGCCGGATGGAACGTAAAGCAGCGCGCCGCTCTTTACCGCTGCACGCTCCAGTTTTTCGCGCAGCGTATCGTCGCACAGCGCGCCGCCGGAAAGGACGATCACTGCAACGCCTTTGGCGAGCAGCGGCTCGGCGTAGTCGCGAACGGCCTCGTGCGAAGCCGCCTCCACCACTACATCAGGTTTCTTCGCCAGCAAACCCTTGACTTCGGTGACGAACGGGATTCCATATTCCTTCGCCAGCGGCTTACTGCGCGAACGTTCGCTCCGGCCGACGATGGCGACGACCCGCGCAGCGCCCAGATCGCCGCGCCGGATGTGCTCCAGGAACAGGCGCGCGATGGTGCCGCCGCCTATGATGCCTACGCGCATAACTGTCATTCGTGTTGGAGAGGACTACTCATCTTACAGGTGTTGGTCCGGTTCTACCGGCGCGTTCACGCGGAAGACGGCGATCAGCCGCAGGATCACGCAGGAAGCGAATGTTCGCGGCGAGTCGCCGCAAGATGGGTCAATAAGAGGTGGTGGATACGCCTTGATCGGGCTTTGCATAATTGGCTAACAGTCGTAATAGGTCGATGTCATTCCCGTGGAGAGCCTGCCCTCGAGTGCTCTAATCGGGGGGAATCTATACCATGCATCGCGCTTCGTGGCAGCTCAGTATGGGTCCCCGCCCCCCGATCAAAGCATTCGAGGGCAGGCTTCGCGAGGACGACATTCATTTGTTAGTCGATTATGCAAGGATCAATAGTAGAGCGTGTCTGCCGCAGCGCCGCGCGCCTGCTGAGCTCGGGCCAGATGGTCGCGGCGTCTTTCTCGAACACGGTCTCCGCATCGGCCGGCAGGACGTGCCAGCCGCCGCGGGTGATCTCGTTCTGCAATTGCCCCGGCGCCCAGCCTGAATGACCCGCGTAGACACGCAGCCCCCTGGTTGGGTTGGATCTTTTCAGCAGTTCGTCGACTTCCCCGGGATCGGCGGTGATGTAAACGTCCTTGAGCACGTGCGTTGCGCGCAGCGGCGGCTTGCTCGCGCGAACCAGGAATACCAATCCCTGGCGCGCCACCGGCCCGCCGAAGTGAACGACGTCCTTCTTGCTCTTGAGCGCTTCGATCTCGGGAAAGATTTCGCTCAGGCGGCGGTTGAGTGGTCGATTGATGATGACGCCGAACGGCCCCCCGCGCCGGGGTTGTGTCACCAGCACCACCGTCTCCCGGAAATTCGGATCGCGAAGTTCGTCAGTCGCGACGAGGAAAATGCCGCTCGCCGACATTTCAGCCGCGGAAGCGGCGCCGCCACAGGCCACCACCGTGGCTATGATCAAGATGGCGCGGCATGGGGTAATCATTGCGGCCGAATTGAAACGGCGATGCCAGCAATAAAAGATGGGCCGAGAATCAGAAGAGGCCGGAATGCGGCTTTTTTGAGCCTCCGGTCTATCCCTCATGTCAGGAATTCGCCGCCCGGTCAGGAAGGCGAGTTTCTCAAGCTACCCGGCATCCGGCGACGGTCGCTTTTTCCGGCTCGAGGAATTCGGGAACCGTCACGCCGTTCCGGATCGCCGTCATTTCGGCGAGTATGGCGACCGCGATCTCCGGCGGCGTCTTGCTGCCGATCTTGAGGCCCACCGGGCCGTGCAGCCGGCTGATTTCCTGCTGCGCCAAGTCGAATTCGGCAAGCCGTTTGCGGCGCGCGTCGTTGTTCTTCTTCGATCCGATCGCCCCGACATAGAACGCCGGCGACTTGAGCGCCTCCAGCAGCGCCATGTCATCCAGCTTGGGATCGTGGGTGAGCGTCACGACCGCGCTGTGGCCGTCGAGATTCATTGCGGTGACGATGTCGTCAGGCATGCCGCGCTTCAGCTCCGCTCCGACGATGTCCCAGGTATCGGCGTATTCTTCACGCGGATCGCATACCGTGACCTGATAATCGAGCGCCTGGGCCATTTGCGCGAGATATTTCGAGAGCTGCCCTGCGCCAATGATGAGCAGCCGCCAGCGCGGCCCGTGCACCGTGACCAGCGTTTTCCCGTCGAAGGCAAGCTGATCCGGCCATTTCGCGGGACCGATCGTCACGCGCCCCGATTCCATGTCGAGCGTGCGCATCACGAGTTCGTGGCGCTCGATGCGCGAAAGCAGCTCATCGAGACCGCTGTCCGGCGTGAGCGGTTCCAGCACGAGTTCGAGCGTGCCGCCGCACGGCAACCCGAAGCGCTGCGCTTCCTCGGCGGTGACCCCGTATTTGGTCGTCGCGGGCTTGTCCCGCACCAGTTCCCCGGCGCGCACGCGCAGGATCATGTCGTCCTCCACGCAGCCGCCGGAGACCGAGCCCACCACCATGCCGTCATCGCGGATCGCGGTGAGCGCCCCAATCGGCCGCGGCGCGGAACCCCACGTCCTGACAACCGTCGCCATCACCACGCGCCGGCCGGCCCTGACCCATTCCTGCGCGCTTCTGAGTACCTGCAGATCGACGCTGTCCATACAAGAAACCTCGGTTTATCAACGCTTGTTAAACGATTATCTAGATTAGTGCATAGCGGTTCGGCGGGTCAAGCACCCTCGCGTCCGACCGCCGGGGCGAGGTTGCACCGGCCCCGGCCATGAGCTAGCATCAGTCGCAAACCAGCGTATTTCGCAAGCCGTTCCGCAACGGAAGATTCCGCAAGCAGATAACCCGACATTTCATCCATCTGGAGGGCACCCATGGGCATCACAGTCTCAATGACCGTGAATGGCAAAGCGGTCACCGCCGATCTCGACCCGCGCACGCTCCTGGTGCAGTTCCTGCGCGAGAATCTGCTGCTCACCGGCACGCATGTCGGCTGCGACACCGGGCAGTGCGGCGCCTGCACCGTGCATCTCGACGGCCGCGCCGTGAAAGCGTGCAATATTCTCGCCGCTCAAGCCGAAGGCGCGACCGTCGTTACCATCGAAGGCATCAGCGCCAATGGCGAACTGCACCCGATGCAGGCCGCGTTTCGCGAGCACCACGGTCTGCAGTGCGGCTTCTGCACGCCGGGGATGGTCATGAACGCGATTGATCTGGTGCAAAAGGACCCGCATCCGCCGGAGAACATGATACGCGCCGAGATCGACGGCAATCTGTGCCGCTGCACCGGCTATCACAACATCGTCAAGGCGATCGCCGCGGGTGCCGCCGCGATGAAGCGGTAAGCAGTGAGCAGTAAGCAGTGGTTGCAAATCCGCAAGGAATGTTAATGATGGTTTTTCACCGCTCACCGCTTACCAGTCGTTAGGAGTACACCATGAACGCACCCGTGATTGGCCAGTCGATAAAGCGCAAGGAAGACTATCGCTTCCTCACCGGCGGCGGCACATACACCGACGACGTGACGCTGCCGGGACAGACTTACGCCTGTTTCCTGCGTTCGCCGAACGCCCACGCGAGGTTGAAGAGCATCAACACCGCCAAAGCAGCGGCCGCCCCCGGCGTAGTCGCGGTGTTCACCGGCGACGATCTCGCGAAAGCCAAGGTCGGCGGCCTCCCGTGTGGGTGGCTCATCACCGGCGTCACCGGCCAGCCGATGAAGGAACCGCCGCATCCGCCGCTGGCGCAAGGCAAGGTGCGTTATGTCGGGGATCATGTCGCGGTGGTCGTCGCCGAGACGCTCAACCAGGCGAAGGATGCCGCGGAGCTGATCGAAGTCGACTATGAAGTACTGCCCGCCGTGGTCAAGATCGCCGATGCGCGCAAGCCCGGCGCGCCTCTCGTCCACGACATTGCACCGGACAACACCTGCTATGTCTGGGCGCTCGGCGACAAGGGTGCGGTCGATAAGGCGTTCGCCGCCGCTCACCACGTCACCTCGCTCGAGTTCATCAACAACCGGCTCATCCCGAATGCAATCGAGCCGCGCGCCGCGGTCGCGCATTACTCGCGCGCCGACGATTCCTACACGCTATACGTCACGAGCCAGAACCCGCACGTCGAGCGCCTGCTGCTGACCGCGTTCGTGCTGGGATTGCCGGAGCACAAGGTGCGCGTCATCTCGCCCGATGTCGGCGGCGGCTTCGGTTCGAAGATCTATCTCTACGCCGAGGAAGCGGTGCTCACCTGGGCGTCCAAGCAAGTCAATCGCCCGATAAAATGGACGGCGGAGCGCTCGGAGTCCTTCCTGTCCGACGCACACGGCCGTGATCACCTGACCAAAGCCGAGATCGCCCTCGACAAGAACGGCAAGTTTCTCGCGATGCGCGTCGCCACCACCGCCAACATGGGCGCGTATCTATCCACCTTCGCCTCGTGCATTCCGACGATCCTCTACGCGACGCTCCTCGCCGGTCAATACACGACGCCCGCGATCTACTGCAAGGTAACCGCGGTATTCACCAACACCGCGCCGGTCGATGCCTACCGCGGCGCCGGACGCCCGGAGGCGACCTACGTCGTCGAGCGCCTGGTGTCGACCGCGGCGCGCGAGTTGGGAATTGAAGAGGCCGAGATTCGCCGCCGGAACTTCATCACGCAGTTCCCATACCAGACGCCGGTCGCGCTCTGCTACGACACCGGCAACTACGACGCAACGCTTACTGAGGCCCTGAAGCTCGCCGACGTTGCGGGATTCGAGACCCGGCGCAGGGACGCGGAAAAGCGCGGCAAGCTGCGCGGCCTTGGTTACTCGACCTACATCGAAGCGTGTGGGCTCGCGCCGTCCAATATCGCCGGCAGCCTGGGCGCACGCGCGGGATTGTACGAGGCGGGTGAAGTCCGCGTTCATCCCACCGGCACGGTCACGGTGTTCACCGGTTCACACAGCCACGGGCAGGGCCATGAAACGACCTTCGCGCAGGTGGTGGCCGACCGTCTCGGCATCCCGGTCGAGAACGTCGATATCGTGCACGGTGACACCGGCAGGATCCTGTTCGGCATGGGCACCTACGGCTCGCGGTCGATCGCGGTCGGCGGCAGCGCGATCGTGAAGGCGCTCGACAAGATCATCGCCAAGGGCAGGAAAATCGCGGCGCATATGCTGGAAGCGGCCGAACCCGACATAGAGTTCAGGGACGGCGCGTTCCAGGTGATGGGCACCGACAAGCGGAAAACCTTCGGCGAAGTCGCGTTTGCCGCCTATGTACCGCACAACTATCCGCTCGACAAGCTCGAGCCGGGATTGAACGAGTCAGCGTTCTACGATCCGACCAATTTCACCTACCCCGCCGGCAGCCATATCTGCGAAGTCGAAATCGATTCCGACACCGGCGCAACCCGCGTTGTTAATTTCACCGCGGTCGACGATTTCGGCAAGGTCATCAACCCGATGATCGTGGAGGGTCAGGTACACGGCGGACTCGCGCAAGGTATCGGCCAGGCGCTCCTGGAGGGCTGTGTGTACGACCCCGAGAGCGGCCAGCTCCTGACCGGTACTCTGATGGATTACGCCCTGCCCCGCGCGGACGACCTGCCGAGCTTCAAGGTGGACATGAAGGAAACGCCGTGCACGCACAACCCGCTCGGCGTCAAAGGCTGCGGCGAAGCCGGCGCCATCGGCGCGCCGGCGGCCGTAATCAACGCCATCGTGGATGCGCTGGCGCCGCTCGGGGTGCGCGATGTCGAGATGCCGGCCACGCCGGAACGCGTATGGCGCGCGATCCAGAACGCCAACGCGGCGAAGAAGGCAGCGTGAGAATGACCGTCATTCCGGCGTAAGCCAGACGTAGGGTGCGTTCCACGCACCGCGCGAACGGTGCGAACGGCGCACCCTGCAGTCCGACACGGGTATGACATCAGGCAACAGGAGACTTGACCATGTATGCATTCGACTATCACCGTCCCGCCACCATCAAGGAAGCGGCGTCGCTGCTGCGCAAGAACGCGAACGCCAAGGCGCTCTCCGGCGGACAAAGCCTGATTCCCACGTTGAAGCTCCGGCTTGCCAGCCCCACTGCTCTGGTGGATCTCGGCGGCATCGATGAACTGCGCGGCATCGCACTCGAAGCGGCGGTGCTCACCATCGGCGCGATGGCGCGTCATGCCGAAGTCGCCGCGTCGAAAGACGTGATGATCGGCATCCCGGCGCTGGCGAAACTCGCAGACGGTATCGGAGACCGCCAGGTGCGCAACCAGGGCACGCTCGGCGGCGCGCTCGCCAACAACGATCCCGCGGCCGACTATCCCGCGGCGGTCCTGGGCCTCGGTGCGACCATACACACCAACAAGCGCGAGATTGCCGCCGACAGGTTTTTCACCGGCCTGTATGACACCGCGCTGAAAACCGGAGAGATCATCACTCGTGTCACCTTCCCGCTGCCCAAGCGCGCGGCTTACGTGAAGTTCAAGAACCCGGCTTCCCGCTACGCGATCGTCGGCGTGTTCGTGAGCGAAGGCGCGGGCAATGTGCGCGTCGCGGTCACCGGCGCGGCGAGTTTTGTATTCCGCGTCACGGACATGGAAAAGAAACTCGCCGAGAACTTCGCTCCCGAAGCGGTCGCCAAGGTGCGCGTGCCGGCGGACAAGCTCAATTCCGACATCCACGCGAGCGCCGAGTACCGGTCGCACCTGATCACCGTGATGGCCCAGCGCGCGGTCGCGGCCGCCCTCACAGGAAAACAAGCATGGAGATGACGGGAGAACAGTTGATCCCCTTGCCCCGGGAGGCGACTTGGCGCGCGCTCAATGACACGGCCACTCTCAAGGATTGCATTCCCGGCTGCGAAACGATAGAGCAGGTATCGGACAGCGAGTATCAGCTCACCATGACCGCCAAGGTCGGGCCGGTCAGCGCCAAGTTCAAAGGCAAGATGACGCTGTCCGATGTCGATCCGCCCAATGCGTACACCCTGGTGTTCGAAGGCCAGGGAGGGGTTGCCGGCTTTGCCAAGGGACAGGCGAACGTGCGGCTCACGCCGAATGCCGAGGGGACAAGACTCGGTTATGTGGTCAAGGCGATGATCGGCGGCAAGCTCGCGCAAGTCGGTTCGCGCCTGATCGACGGCGTGGCAAAGAAGATGGCGGAGCAGTTCTTCACCGCGTTCAACCAGCGCGTGAGCGGCGAGCAGGGTGAAACCGCCGATAAATTCTTCTCAATACCCCCTCGAGGGGTACGCCAATGAACGCAGATCAGCTACAGAGCTACATCAGCCACAGAGAACACAGAGATCAATGTCACTACCTTAAGCTGGAATGTGCGCACGATCACGGCTCAGAAGGTGTGTCGTTCCCGTGAAAACGGGAACCCATACGGCGCATCATCTTGCGTGAACCATCCTATGGATTCCC
>C687J26845_10000659_pt1 | contig 22425 bp, 18 predicted proteins | sample RifCSPlowO2_12_FD_26845 | JGI IMG/M metagenome (IMG submission 26845)
GGGTCTTTGGGGTTTATTTCAATTGCCTTTTTAAACGCATTAATAGCGTCCTCATACATACCATTTTTGCTTAGGACAGCACCCAGATTATTATAATACCCAGGTTCTGAAGGGTTAAGCTCAACAGTTCTTCTCGAAAAATACAAAGCCTTCTTGAAATCGCCTTTTTGTAAGTAAGCATTAGCCAGGCGATCTGCATGATTTAACTCCTCAGGTCGAATTAGATATGCTTTATACAGTTCTTCAATCGCCAGATCTAAATTTCCCCTATTTATATAAAGAGAAGCGAGATTACTATGAAAAGGGGCCTGGAATGGGTCTGCTTCAATGGCTTTTTTATAATAATTAATAGCGCTATCTGCTGTATTACGATTGAAATGTTCTGCCAAAAATTGATGAATCATACCAAGATGAAAAAAACCCATGTAATGCTGCGGGATCAGTTTCAAAGAATTACTGGCCTCTACATATGCCTTCTGTATCCAAGCCTCATCCTGTGTCTTGAATGCCATCTGTATATATGTTCTGCAGAGTTCATCGCGATAGAATGTTTCGTATGGGTTAAGGATTATGGCACGCCTTATAAAAAATAAACCCTTTTGTGTAATAGCAGGTAAGTTTTCTTTTTCGTAGTCCATGATTCTTCTTCCATATTCAAAATAGGCATCTGCCCTGTAAAATCGAAGGACAAAAACAGTTGCGAAACCTATTGCCGTTAGCGCGATTCCGCAACCTATCCATTTGGAAAAGACAGGAATTTGAGAATGTGGAAACCTGGGAAGTTGAGCGGATCCCAACTTCACACCTTCCCAACCTCTCAACTTCTTATCTGCATAACCTTCCTTAATCCTTGACCCGCCTCCCCCGGTACTTAACGATATTTCTGTTTCGTTTATCTTTATTATAGAAATACAAAGTCCCAGCATTACCCAGAAGAGTGTCACAACAGGAGTATTTCCAAAGCTGAATTCATTTTGTATGAGGTAGCATAGTATTCCTGATAAAAGCCCTAATATGAGTATTTTATTTTGGTTACTTAACTGTCTATAATTTTTACCAACATACACGCCGAAAGCAACTAGAACCCAAATATATGTACCGATACCAAAAATACCACGGGTGGCAGCTATATCAAGAATATCATTATGAATTCTATCTTGTCTGGGAAAGTGGAATTGACCATCACTTTCTTGTACAGAAAATACTTTTGCTAAATTCTTTTGATAAAGAATGCCTATTGTATCGGGTCCGATACCTAAAGCAGGATAGTCTTTAATAATTTCTACAGCTGTTAGATACTGAAATATTCGAGAAAAAGTTGAATCTGTAACAGGAACTTTTGTCGCAATCCATGGTCTCTTATGAAGCTGTGTTTTCTCAGAAATTTGCAATTCTCCCCCTTTAATAAAGGGGGACACCGTGGGATTGCCGGACGTTCTCATATCATCAGTGAAACGTTCTACAAAACGCTTAACAATCGATGTCTCATATCGTACGTTAAAAAGTATTCCAATAAGTGTAAATGAAGCCACTAGAATAAAGAATTTGTACTTCTCATTTGTTTGTCTTTTAAAAATGAAAAAGAGAAATGGAGTTAAACCTCCAATAAGTGCTACAAAACATGCACGGGTATTGGTAAACCAAAATGTGGTATAGATGATCGACGACAAGACATAAAAAATCCATAAGAAATGTGCTCTTTTCGGAACAGAGGATTCTTTTTGCAGGAAAGAATTGCTTAAGAATATTCCAACGGCCAATGGTAAGGTCATAACAAGGTAGGCCGAGAAAAAGACAGGATTTCCAAAGGTTGAAAATACACGTCTTGCCTCAAAACTACTCCACTTGAATATATCAAATCCCAGATGTTGTGCAATTCCATAAATTGACGAGATGGAGGCTCCTGTAACAATTGCTATAATAAGGAAATAAACCCTTCTTTTTGTTGTTATAAAATTAACTATGGAATAAAAAAGAAGTATATAACACAAAGTCGCAGTTAAGCCCTCAAATCGCTTGTATGTGCCAAAAAGGCTCATAATGGGATTTATAGATATGATTGTTGAAATTATAAAGATGAATATGTAAGCAAGGATGGGGATATCTATTGTCGAATGTGAGAATTTAAAATCGTGTTTAAAAGCAAATCCAATCGACCATACAACCAGGATAGCGATTATTAGTAAATATAAGGCCATTACCTTGCTGAGGTCGAAGACGCTGTAAAGGCGTATATCAAAGAAAAGTGGAACGATTATAACCGTAGCCATTAATAAACCTACGAGTAATTTATCACAAAAGGCAGAAACGTTCCTGAGTGAATTATTCATTGATTTTTTGTTCCTTTGCAAAATCTGTTGGCTTTCAGTGTTTTTCATTACTATCAAAATTTCCTTACATTAACCAGTTTTTACCGTTAGTTCCACTAATTTATTTGGATATAGTTTTGATAACGGTTATAATCAAAAAAGTTTTACCTCCGGAGGATGTATACGTATATTTAGAATTTCAAATATGGTTTTCACCTTTTTGAGTCTCATAATTATGATAGCATGAAGATAGCCATTAATACAACATCTGCCGTTGCAGGTGGTGGTGTTACCTACATAAAAAGCCTGTTAACTTATTTATCAAAAATAAATACTAATCACCAATACCTTATACTAACAACACTCAAAGGAAAAGATGTATTTTATTTTCAACATCCCAATTTTACATTTTTATCGTTTAGAATAGCCTCAAGAAATCCTCTATTACGCATTTTGTGGGAACAATTAATCTTGCCTTTCATCCTGAAAAAAGAAAGCGTTGATGTTCTTTTTTCTCCAGGCAATATATGCCCTCTTTTTTCAACTATACCAAATGTCGTCATGATACAAAATCTTGCCCCGTTCGACGATGCAATTATTACTGCCGAACATAAAATCCAAAAGTACAGATTAAAATTACTAAAAATATTAACTATAGCATCCATCAAGAGAGCAAAAAAGGTAATATTTATATCAAAAAAGGCAATTCGCGATATGAAGAACCTTGGACTTTCTTTAAAACATGCTAATCTCATATATCATGGAAAGAATGAAGAATTATTTCATGAAAATGTTAATGTATATAAAAAGCAACAAATCATTAACAAATACAATTTAGATAAATTTATCCTTTATGTTTCAAATATCCATCGCTATAAGAACTTTTTCGAGCTCACACAGGCATTCGCAATGATTCATAATAAAATAGATAATGAGATAAAACTTGTATTGGTGGGGAGATGTTTTGATGATGGTTATTACGATGAGATGATAAGATTTATACGAGAAAAGGGGCTTGAAGAAAGGGTCTTATTTCTTGGTGAAGTACCGTATGATGAACTACCCTTTCTTTATGCCTCTTGTAAACTTTTTGTATATCCTTCTACATGCGAGAATTGCCCTAATATTTTAATAGAGGCAATGGCTTGTGGCACTCCTATACTTGCTTCCGATATAGAACCTATGCCAGAGATCTGCGCAAATGCAGCCGTTTATTTCGATCCAACAAATCCTGCTGTAATAGCCGACATAATATTGAAGGCATTAAAAGATCAAAATCTGATTTCTCAGTTGAAAATAAATTCATTAAAAAGGGCAGAGAGTTTTTCATGGGAAAACGCAGCAATGCGTACCTTCAAAATTTTTAAAAGTATTATTCATCTGAATGAAAATAATTGATTAAAAAGTTATTCATCTGCAATTGTAGTACATTTCTTAAATAGATATACGCCATCTTTTTCTTTAATTAAATTCCATTCCTTCGGATTTTTCTCAATTTGATCATAGTAATATTGCGGTCTTTCTCGAAAATCCATGACCCCTTTTACACCAGTTTTTACACGATGTTTTTTATCTATGATAACATATTCTGTATCATCTTTAATATCGGGGAAAATATATAATTTTTTTCTATCATATAAGTGGGGTAATAACGGTTGTTCTGCGGAAATTATAGCCTTACTCGGAATAGCGACAATTATTTCGCTCGCTGCTGAATGATGCGTATTTATCTGATAATTACTATAATGAAAATTATGTGTATAAAAGTCTACCAGTGTATAGCTTTTATCCCAAAATTGACGTGACAAAGGTGAGGGACCAAAGAAATATTGCGATAATATTCCGATCATAAACAAAGCAAAAGTACATGAAGTAATACAGCTTCGCATATTTAAATCTTTTCCAGGAAAGAGATGCTCAGTATTCAATAAATATTTACACTTATTATCAAAGAAAGATGCAATATTGTTGATGCCATTTATACATGAAAAAAACAAAAAAGGGACTGTAGGCGCAAGATGATACATAAATATCGTAGCATGTGCATTAGACCCTGTAAGAAAAGATGTTAACAAATTAGGCAAGGCGATGAAGAAAACAGCGGGAGAGAAAAACGAAAAGATCACAGGCAGTGTGTATAAAAGAAAGGTAATAATATTTGTTGGTGAGAGCAAGCACTGAACTATATAGAAAGGATTTAAAAAAAATGTATAAAAAATTTCTTTAAAGTTTTTCCCCAGATGTGAATATTGATTAAATTGAAAAACACTTTGCTCATTTCTTAGGAAAGGCATTACATAGAGAATAAGAGTCACAAAATATACTATACTGATACCTGAAGTAAGAATGCCAGTTTTTAATTCTTTTCGCGCAAAGACAATATAAATTCCTAATGCAAAAGTAACTAATGAGACATCTTCTCGGGAGCATAAAGATAGTAAGAAAAACAAAAAATACAAATAATAATTTTTCTTGTAGAGGAAATAAAAAGCGAAGGTTAAAAAAGGTATTGCAAATTTTAAATATTCAAACTCATATAAAGCCATATAGTGTATCGGCGGAAACAATAAAAATGTTAAAGTTAACAATACACTCCCAACTTCATCCTTTAAAATAGAATGAGCGTACCAATATAAGGGAAGACTGGTTAATGTAAAACCTAGTGTTTGTAAAATAAGAATGGTTTCTACTTTCGGAAATAAATAAAATAGTATCGATACGAGATAAAGTATGGGAGAAAAATGCGCGCTAAACCAATTTGCAGAGCCATGAAATGATTCTTCTAGCGATGATATCGGTCCATTTCCTGTTACAACATTATTTATGACTTGTAGCGGAACGGCCAGATCAACATAGCAGTGAAAGGACTTAAATTTTAGGATTTGAAACGTTAAAATATAAGAGAAGAAAAAAACCATTGCCAAAAATACAAGGTTTATTTTGAAAACTTTTTTTAAGGATTTTTCTGGGGAAATAATAAAAATCGGTATAAAAAGAACTACCCCCGTTAAACATATAAACAAAATCGATTTTAAGTAAAGATTAATGTACTTTGGCAGATTTTTTTCAATTAAATTCTCAGTAGGTGTAATAGATATTAATTTCTTCAGGAACTGAAAATCTATCGAATATATTGCGCCATAGCAGAAAAGGGTGACAATACAGAAAATCAAAAAATGTACAAAAGAAATTTTATACTGATTTATAGTCATTGCTTGTTGTTCTGATCGGAAGAATTTTATGGGAAGAGACGATTCTGGTTGTCTTTTTGTTATCTAACCACTGAATTCCATATTTCGTTTTTAGCATATTTTTCTGTAATTTTTTTCCAATAAAAAAAATCCAAATAGGGTAATTCAGTTTTGCTAGTAAAATTATTAATTTAAAGGCAGGTGTATGATAAAAGATTTTTTTAAGGAATGGCTTTCTTAAAAGTAAATCCATGGTGGTAAGTAAGGATTTTTGGTCGTGTTTAAATCTTAAATTTAATGTATTAATGTCTTTCCCTACCACTTCTATCTTGTCATAATTCGATATGCCTGTGCCATAAGCTTCACACAATGGAATATGTGTTGTCTTTGAGAGACTAATTCCCATAATTTTTGCAGCGACGCTATCCAAAGCGACATTATCACTTGAGGCCAGGACAAGATTACATACCCTGGGAATACCTTGTTTAGGTCCTTTTCCTTCACAACCTATAGTTCCATCCATTACAGAAAAAACCGGTTTAAGCAAGCGATTTAGATCGACCATTGCATAATCAATATGCTCATGGAAATCAATCCTCATCTTTGTTAAACAACCCCATTGATTCTTTATCGCACCAGTTACAACGGTGTTCCCATGAGTCTTTAAAACAGGCAAAGATACAATTTTTGTTTTTGTTAATAATTCCGGAACCTCTACATAATCTCCTAATACAAAAGAATTCTCTAAGTGTACTTTTATTGTCTTTGTTTTTGATAAATTAACCCATTCGACTCCGTATTTATTACAAATGTTAAGTAATTTTGATTCACGAATGCCACGTTCAACATCTGTTGTCCATGTATCCGATTCAACAACATAGAGCTTTTTAACGTGTTTATACAGTTTTAGAATAACCCCTTCCAATACCCAAGGAGAAGTGATGTAACCAGGAAATGCTATGTCAATGCATAAATTAGGTTTTAAGCATATCTCTGAGCCTTCGGGAATAAATTTTTCCCACAATGCTTTTTCCATAGCAATTTGGACGGCACTTATTACTGCTTTCTGTAAATCATTCGAGTTATAATCAACATCAATTATACTTACGATAGGTTTCATTTGTTTTCCAATATAATAACGGTATTCCAACAAAATCTTCCGAGAAAAGGAAATAACCGGAGGATGCAATCGTCGATCCTTTTTAAAAAGGTAAAACTTTTTTTATATTTCTCACCTTCTACAATAACCTTTTTCCAGTAGCGTTCTTTAGAAGGATGTGCACCTTTGCATAGGAAGACAATAAAGATCAGTAACGAAAATAGCCAGAATTCTCGATGTGTTACCCGATTAAAATATTTTTTCATTAATTTGAAGTCTTTAAATCTAACAGGGTGCTCCGTAGGAGTTCTCACGTTTTTTGCAAGTATCCGATAAATATGGATCAGCGGATTGTGGTTTAATGGTTCCACAAAGATAGCCTTCCCATTCGGCTTTAAGACTCTCTCGATCTCTTTTATTGCCCAATCAAGCTGAATATGATGTAATACCCCATTACCAAATATATAATCAAATGAATAGTCTGGAAACTCTAATTTCTCTGCTGCCGATCGAAATGTCATGACATTTACCCCGTATTGTTTTGATAATTTTTCTGTTATTTTCAGCATTTCTGCTGAAATATCCACGGCCGTTACTTTTGCTCCTTTTAACGCAAAATAAACAGCTGTTTCACCGGCTCCGCAACCCAAATCCAGGAGTGTTTTCCCAACTAAATCTCCAAAGGTATCAAAGGCGTATTTATTTTCTACGGCTGTAATAGATTCAAAGGTTTCAAAGACTAATAACTCAGATGGGTTTATTTCTTTTGCCCATTTATCGTGAAAAGTCTCTTCTAATAAATGCTTTTCTTCAACGTCAACAGGAGATCTCATTGTTGTCTTTCTGATTGAACCCTAAAAATTCTTGTACAATGTAAAGAGGTCTTTGCTTAATCTCATCGTACATTCTTCCTACATATTCTCCAATTAAGCCGAGAAATAATAGCTGTATCCCCCCTAAAAATAAAACAGAAACCAAAATACCAGCAATGCCTGGAATAAATTGTCCAGTAATAATCCTCAGACAAAGTATATATAAACCACAAACAAAACTGAGAAGAGATATAACAACGCCAGCATACATAGCTAATTGTAATGGAAGAAATGAGAAAGAAGTAATGCCATCAATTGCAAACTTTAACATTTTTTTGAAGGGATACTTTGTTTCTCCTGCAAATCGTTCATTTCTGACGTAAGTAATGCCGGTTTGTTTAAAACCTACCCAGGAGACAAGGCCTCTGATAAATCTATGTCTTTCTCTAATTGTTCGAAGTGCATCAATAACTTTTTTATCAATTAGCCTAAAATCTCCCACATCGGCTTGGATATTTACGTTTGTAATTTTCACAATCAATCGATAAAAAAAAGTTGCCGTCAATTTTTTAAACACGGTTTCCCCTTTTCTAGCTTCCCGTATAGCATAAACGACATCATAACCCTCTTTCCATTTTTCAATAAGGCTAATGATAACCTCAGGGGGATCTTGCAAATCCGAATCCATAACTATTACTGCATTGCCTGTAGAGTAATCCATACCTGCTGTTATAGCCAACTGATGGCCAAAGTTTCGGGAAAAATTTACAACTTTAACGTTTGGATCTTTTGCATGGAATGCTTTAAGAATAGCTAATGAACCATCAACACTCCCATCGTTGATAAAAACAATCTCATATCTTTCTTTTACGCTATTCAAGGCCGATGTTACCCTGTTGTAAAATTCCATCAAAATATCTTCTTCATTATAGACGGGGACAACAATTGAATAGGTAACGATGCCAACATTATCCATTTTTCTTAATCTCGTCAATAATAGAAAGTATTTCTTCGTAGGAATAAGAGAGAGTAGGTTTTTTTTCGACTTTCCGTGCCAGGATTATTCTTTCTATAAATGTCCTTAAATCTCTCACCATTAAACTCATTTCAGGATAGCTTCCATATTGACATCCAATACATTTTGACTTAATTTCAAAAATACTTTCTCGAAAGCTTTTATCGAAAAATGTCTCAGGAAAATGGTCATCAATTAAAGATACTTTATTGATGATACGTTTATCGCAACAAACAGAAAAGTCTCCATTAGGCAAAATTGCAAAATACAAATTAGGACTATCACAAATACTTTGCTTTCTCCACAAGGGAGTTCCATTCTTTATAAAATATAAACTACTTTTCAAATAAGTCTCTGAATCAAATAGATTAAATCCCTTTCGTTTCATTACAAATAGGTTCTCAAATAATTCATCTATCAATTTAATTTGGTCTGGCTTAAAAGCAAAAGATTTATCATGGCTTCTGAACGCATAGGAATTTTCCTGTTGATTGATATGAACAGGTACAAGAGAAGCATACCATCCAATTTTTGTAGCAAATTTAACAATGAGAGGGATTTCTTCAAGATTATAACTCGATAACACACACCCGAGTGCACAAACCTTTCCTTTTTTAGGAAATAATTCAGAAATATTTGCAATGGTTTGTATTGCCTTTTTCCAGGAACCCTTTACACCATTTATGAAATCTTGTTTTTCTTCATCCAAAGAATCCAGGGAAACACAAATATCTTTTGCACCTGCCTCAACACATGCCTTTAATGCTTCTCTTTTTGTCATTAAACCAGCAGTTTGAAGCCTGACATTCAGTCCATTTTCAGTAAAAATCTTCACAATTTCAGGTAGGTCTTCTCTTAAGAACGGTTCTCCACCTGTTAAAAGGACAACACCTGCTCCGACCTTTACTAAGTTTTTAACTACTTTTCTTATATCATCTAAAGACATTTCTTTATATTCTTTATTGGATTTTACAATATTACACATCTTACATTTCAAATTACAACGAGAGTTAATAAAAAACTGGATATAAAAAGGGCTATTTCTCGTAAAGAGGGCTTTTATAATGGAAAATTTAGTAGTTAAAGAAAACATTGTTTAAAATTTGAATGAAAATAAATTTGATACTATCCATTTATAAAAGTGCAAGGAATATGGTATTGAGGGAATAATATCACATTGAACCCAGCAACCCTGACAATTCTTAATAATCTTTCGATAGGTATCTGCCTTTACTGACCGCCACATTTCACGAAAGGACTGTTCTTTCAAATTACCAATACTAAGACCGCTTCTTAGACTACAGGGAATTACAGTTCCATCAGGTAAAATACGGAAATAGTTAAAATATGCCATACACTTTGGGAGTGGACTCATATAGTCTCTCAGCAAACGATTTTTTGCATGGTAATGAATATAATTTTCAGTAAGGTGCCTTACTTTTTCGTAAGGAGTTTTATAATACGTTTTATTCTCCATCTCTTCGAGGGTATTATAAAAACACTGTAAATCTTCCTTATTTATAGGTTCGTGAAGTAGAAAATTACTATTAAAATCCTCGAAGTCTTTCCTTTCGTCACTTTCATGGTATTGAGAAGCTAATAAGAGCATGTGAACAAAATCATTACTTCTACAAAATTCATTTACTTCCCTTACCTTTTTTATATTTTTTAGAGAAACTGTTTGGTTGATACCTATGGAAAAATGATATTTTTCTCTGAGTTTTTTAAGGTGTTTTAAATTCTCTAAAACAATTTTACTCGCGCCTTTTAACCCACGAATACCATCATGTTCCTCTCCAATTGAGTCTAAACTCACCTGGAAGTTTAAAGTTATCCCTTCGGGGACCACACTTCTTACGAGGTCTTCGATTTTTTCTATAAAAGTACAATTCGTTGTTATGAAGTAAAACTTACAATTAGTATTTTTATAGATTGTATGTATTATATCCTTTAAATCTTTCTTTATAAATGGTTCCCCTCCGGTAAACCTTATTATATCCAGATTCTTCAAGTACGGATCTGAAAATGCCCTATTTATATCTTCAGCGGTTAATTCACTTTGGGAATCATGCTCTTTATTAAAATTGCCACACATAAAACAACGCATATTGCAACGATTGGTTACTTTATAAACTACGACCTTTGGTTTAGTTGGTTTATTTAAGGTGTACAAAAGATTCGTTTTCAAGAATTTGTATGGGAAATCTACAATCATAAATACAATTATTCCAAGAAGCGATGAAGAATATTCGGAAGGATTGAAACTTTAAAAGACTAGTGCATGAAATCTTTTATTACTTGTATATTTAACCCGGCAATAAAGAAATAAGAAAAAGTATTTTATTGCTCCTTTGAAATCCCTTCTTTTCCTCAATGCGTTTTTAAATGCATTGTAATAGGTATTTATTGTGGCTCTATTTATCAATTCGTGTATATCATATCCAATTACATTTCCTTGATTTTTCCAAAAATCAAATATTTCAATGCATTCACTAACCTCTGTTTCGTAATTTTTACTATAGTTTGATTCATGAACACGATATTTGGCAAGGGGCTCATCTATATAGTCAATGGGGTATTTCGCTGCGCATTTTAAAAATATGTCATAATCTTCACAAATTTTAAACGGCAGAAACGGACCCACTTCAAGAAATACAGTTTTTTTTATCACAACCGTGAGAATTGTTATAAAACAGGAAAGAAAAAGGTCTTTGAAAATTGTTCCACGAAAGAATTTAATTTTTTGCGAATATATGCCTATAATAAAATTGTTGTCCTTAATAATAAAGGTATCAGAATAAACCATCGCAATCATCGGGTTTTCTTTAAAAAGCAACATTTGCCTTTCTAATTTGTGTGGCAACCACAAATCATCATGGTCTAAAAAAGCAATATAGTCTCCTTTAGAAATGCTAATACCGTGATTTCTAGCCATAGAAACACCCGCATTTTCTTGTCGAATATAGATAATTCTTGGATCATTTATAGATTTAACTATTTCCGGAGTGTTATCCGTTGAACCATCATCAATAACAATTATTTCAATATTAGGATAGGTTTGACAGATAACACTTTGTATAGTTTCCTTTATAAAATGTGAACCGTTATAAGTTGGAATGATAATACTTACAAGGAAAGCGTTCATTTACTTAGCTTTTACTGAAAAATGATTGTATCCCTTTTATAACCAGACCTGCTTCCTCATCCGTCATATCTGGGTAAAGGGGTAAGGTCAGTATTTGTTCATAGACCTTATCTGTTGCGGGTAATGGGTTTCTCAAGAAATTTTTATAATAGGTAAAGTGATGAACGGGGGTATAGTGAATGCCACTACCAATACCATTTTCTTTTAAGTGAGCCATTAATTCATCCCGCCTATTCTTTACTTTAATAATATAGGTAAACAATCCTATATCCTCATACCCCGTCCTTAGCAGGGAAAGTCCTTCCATGTGAGCAAATTCCTCATCGTATCGCTTTGCAATATCGATTTTCCGTTTATTCAGTTGCTCAAATTTTTTTATCTGCACTAATCCAATGGCAGCATTAATATTACTCATGTGGTATCTATAGCCCTGCTCAATTACATCATAAGACCATGACCGTTCATTCTTATATCTACTCCAGGTATCTTTATCAATTCCAAGAATGCGTTTCCTTACTACAGACTCATATATTTTCTTGTCTCTTGTAATTACTACACCTCCTTCACCACAGGTGATCGTTTTAATCGGATCAAAACTAAAACACGTTATATCACCAAAGGAACCTATTTTTTTACCTTGGTAAAAGGAACCAAATGCATGCGCTGCATCCTCTACAACAATGATATTATTATTCCTTGCTATATTTAAAATAGCGCTCATACTACAGGGAAAACCTCTATAATGAACAGGTATAATAGCCTTTGTTTTTTTAGTGATACAACCTTCGAGATTGTTAACATTTATATTCAGTGTGTCTTCTTCTATATCACAAAATACTGGGGTAGCTCCGGTTGCCGTTACGATCTGGGCAGTAGCCACAAAGGTAAGCGAAGGTATTATAACTTCATCACCAGCGCCAACGCCTAAGGCGCTCAGCGCTATATGCATTGCCGTTGTCCCTGTATTTACAGCGACGACATAAGGCAATGGTTCACCTCCAATAAAGGAAGCAACAGCGTCTTCAAATTCTTTCACAACAGAACCCATACCCAACCAACCTGATTTAAATACAGGTTCAATGGCTTTGAGTTCCTCTGCTCCGATTGAAGGTTTAGAAACTGGAATCATAGTTCTCCTTTTATCCAAAAAATACCTTCTCTAATAAAACCCATTTCGATTTTCTCAAAACCCGCCTCTTTAAAAGCGTTGGCAAGTTCATCAGGCGTCCGCATATACCCCCAAAACTGACCTAACTCATATAATCCAATAAGGGATAACATTGATTTGATGGTATCCTTAATTAGTCGTAAAGGAGCAAATCCACCATCATATATAGACGCACTTACTAACAAAAACCTTTTTACTCCATAATCCTTTATGCAGTTAAGTAACTTAATCAAGGCATCTTTGTCAAAAACATATTCTGTTGCATTCATATAAGCTAAATCAAACCTATTTGTCTTGTCCAAACACTCTGGAAAATATCCATGATATATTTTCACATCACTAAATTGTTCTAAAAATCTTGTCGCTTCCAACGAAGGTTCAATAGCGGTAATATTCCTTCCTTAAGAGATACTCTACATATCCGCTTCCACAGCCTATGGACAATATCCTTTCAGATGGGTCCGGTTGTCTTAAAATAAAGTCAGCTGCCAACCTTTTATCCTTTCGCCATACTTCCGGCAATTCTTCATAAGATTTGTATCTCTTGTAAAATTCATCATAAAACTTATCATAAAAAGATTTATCAGCAACCCTACCTGAATCTAATTTTACAAAAGATTTAAAGTCTATACCAAACCATTCTTGTTGATAAAATTTTCTCATTTTATACTCCGAGGGGTTTTCTACAACCCCTGCCCTGACAAGATTGTTTTCGACATAGCGATAATATGATGAGGATACCTTACAGCGACAACCCGTGATATTTCTGGCATGGCGGTAATGATATATTTTTATTTTATGAATGTTAATAAAAAATGGTTGCTTTCCTTATTTTTACCACTATGCAGTTACAACTTCAATATTTGAAATCTGAGGTTTTGGAGTTTTCATTGTGACTACGAATACAGGTATCCCTTTCATTTTATTTTCCTCCAGAACCTCGTCATCTTCTGGTAGTATCACAAGAACTGCTCCTTTAGGGATTCTATCAAGCACATCTGGATGTTCAAAAACATACTTCATCCATTCACCATGAAGGTCTAAGTTTTTTTAATAATTTCATTTTTCGTCATCTTTAATCTCCTCTGTCATTAAAAAAAGAAGCAGTTGCAACATTTTTAGAGTCTAATACGGCAAAGGATTTAAAGTCTATACCAAACTCGCAGCATTATCGATAAACAACTTTTCATCTTAGAAAATAATATTTTCACACTGGGTATCCATAATTCGCTAAATCAATACCAATAAGTTTGGAAGTGCGTTGATTAGAATCTCGGAAGAAATTTTGAATATCTTCTCTTTGTTTTTTTATCATTATAGGAGGTTGTATTGGGATGTGTTTTAGTAAAAATCTATCCATCACTCCAAATATCCTCCTCTGGATGGGAGAATTTTCTCCCATTAACCCATTTACAAGTCTCTTAAGTCGGAGTGTAGCAGGCGATAAACTTACGTTGACTTTCTCTCTGATTATTGTGGCAAACATTTTCTCTTCCAATTCTTCTACATTAATAAATGCAAAAAACATTTTCATCAATGATACGCCACCATCCAATTTTATCATTTCATAGGGAAGCACCAGTACATTAGCGCTGCCAAATAACTTCATATAGAACTCAATAAGTTTATCGTAACACAGTTTTTGATAGATCGTACGAACGGGTATTTCATAATCGTTCAGCCATGTTTTGAAAGACATAGCGCCATATTGATAAACGTAAAAGGAATATGCTGACACAATGTAATCAACCTGATTCCGAATTACAATAAATATTTTACAGTTTCCAAATAAGTCGAACAGTCGTTCGGCATTTCGTTTTGCATTCCAACCGGAGTACATATGCCCACTGAGATTTTCCTCTGAAATTAAGAGAACTTTATTAGAAATATCTTTTTTACTCAATTCCTGATGCATTCGATCAATGATATACTCTTTATTGAAAGAAAAATCATCAGTTTCAATAGCCTCTTTATACCAGAAGTCTCTAAAATCATTTTGAGGGGGATTAATAAAAGCAATAGCTGGATGAATATGAAAAGCGCACACCTGTATCCATGACGATGCTGTTTTGTGGTAACCTATATGGATACATATCTTAGATGATTCGCTTAACGCCATTTATTTTTGTAAAACTTGATTTTAAATGCAAATTTTTATTCCTTCAACTTAATCATTCGTTTATTTTAAACATTTTGTTAAGAGTAATTTCCAATCAATCTTTACCCAAACATTTTAACCAAAAAGGGCCTTTACAAATTTGATTAATTTTTTGCTTATTTGAATAGGATTTTTAACCACTTTGCTAAAAAGCAGTTTAATATATTGAAATGGATTATGTTTAATACCATTTTTTAAAATCCAATATTGGCAATCCACAAGTATCTTTTTAAGATTATCAGAAGGAAGCTCGGGAGTTGAAATACAAAAACTTCTAATATAAAGGTCATCATAGGAAAATTCTTCTTTTAAATAGCCTTTTTCCTTACAAATCTCATATAATTCAGTACCCGGGTATGGTGTTGCAACAGATACATGTGGAGTATATATGCCCATAGAAGCAACAAATTTAAAACTATCCCATATCATCTCTTCTGTTTCTCCAGGCACACCCACGACCAAAAAAACACCAACTTCCATTCCAATGTTTCTAGCATAATCAACAAGAGGAGTCACCTTTTTAAGATTAAGAGGTTTTTTAATATTATTAGAAAGATGATACTGATTACCTGACTCTATTGCAAAATTAACCCGATAGCATCCAGAATCTTTCATCAATCTCAAAGTCTCTTGGTCGAGTGCAAAAGCCGCAACCCCATTTGGTGTATCCCACGCAAAATTGAATTTCTCATCTATCATTTTCCTAAAAAGATCTTTTGCCCTTGTAACATCAAGGGTTGTATTATCGTCTTCGAACAGAAGTTCTTGGATTCCAAATTCTTTTTTAAGATGTCTCATTTCCGATAATACGTTTTCAACTGAACGTTTCCTAAACTTTCTACCCCAAACCTTGTTAGCTGAACAAAAAGTACATTTTGCTGGGCACCCTCTTGATGTGATTATCGGAGAAAACTTACGAAATCTTCTTTGACCATGAGAGGCTTCAAGCCCGAAATAAAGCTCCATATCCAAGAGGTGACGTGCAGGAAAAGGCAAAGAATCCAAATCATTGACCCACTCTTTCTTGGGAATAATAATATTCTTTCCGGTTTCTTTATATGCTATTCCGTTAAGATCTGATATCGAAAGCTTCCCTTCTAAGTATTTTATGAGTTTTAAAAAAGAAATATCTCCCTCACCGAAGATAACGTAATCCACAAAATTGGTAGATAAAACATCCTCATGACAGACGGTTGGATGTGCGCCACCAAAAACAGTGATCAATTTTGGATTTAACCCTTTCGCTATTTCTGCTAATTTATAAGCATTCCCTGCCTGTTTAGAAAAAAGATTACTTACCCCGAGAACGTCAGGTTTGTACCTATCAATAATTTCAGCTATTTCTTTGAATGAAAGCCCAACCCTTATTATGTTTTCATCTATAATTTCATGATTCTCCCATCCCATAGCAAGGGAATCAATTATTGATGTATCATATCCCTCTTTTCCCAAAATGGCGGCAATATATCCCGGCCCCATTGGCGGAAGGGGGTTAATATCCAGATAATTCTTAAAAGTAAAAGCAGGAGGGGTTATAAAAAGTATTTTTTTAATAGATTTCAAAGTACATCAAGCTTAAGGAAAATATTTAATAAAAACTTTTGGATCATATCAGTAGTGTCCGGTTAGGTTTTTGCGATACGGCTGTCATTTTCGACTGGAGGGGGAAATCTTACATTCTAAACGTTAAGATTTCTCCTCGCACCTCGTCGAAATGACACTTCTTCACTCTTTTTCGATACTGCAAAAACCTAACCGGACAACGCTGGGATCATATACAAATTAGTTGCCATAGTTTTTAAAATTCGATGCCGCTTCAAAATAAAGTTTAATATATTTTTCTGTCATTTTTTCAATCGTAAACAAATCCTCAAAACGCTTTTTGGCGTTTTTCCCCATTTTCAAACGAATTTTTTCATCTGAAAGTAGCAACAGCATCGCATTTACAAGTGAATCAACATCCTTAGGAGGAACAATAATTCCTGTTATGCCATTCTCAATTTCTTCGGGAATACCTCCAACATCGGTTCCTATCGCCGGAATACCTAAACTCATTGCCTCGATAATTATGTAAGGTAAATCTTCATAACCTATCGAGGGATTTAGAAGAAACAAGCTGGTTTTGAGAAAACCAATATAATCTCTTCTATATCCTAAAAAACAAACATTGTTGTTTAAATTTTCAACTTGAACAAGGTTTTTCATTTCTTTAAACAAAGGACCATCCCCTATTAAGACAAGCTCAATATCAGAGTACTCAGGATGTTCAATAAGCAGTTTCTTTAGGGCTTTCAAAACAAAATGGTGACCTTTTCTATCTTCAAAAAGGGCTATCATTACTACTTGTTTGATTTTGTTACGTTCAGAAGTACACAGCGTTTGTGCAGAGTTGACCTGACACAGTAGATTTATCCCATGATAAATTTGTATCATGCGGTTCCTGTTAAACCCTCTTTTTTCACATAAAGCTGAAGTGGCAGCTTTTGAACCACTCACAAAAGAATTAACGCTATTTCTGATTAAATAGTCCACTAACATCTCAAACAATCCTTTGCGTTTAATTGCAATGTTGTTTATTGTCATGATTATTCGACTTTTTCCTGCGGCTTTGGCTGCAACAGCCGCAGCAAGACAACCCAAAGCTCCCGGGTATCCGCCATTATTTATATGTACTACTTCCGCTTTTTGTTTTGAAAACAGCAGAAATAGGATAATAAAATCATACATGAAAAACAATGGTTGAAAAACGCGGAAAGTTATCCTCAAAAAAAGATCGGTGGCTATCAAAAGGTACTTGCTCGAAATTTTTTTGCTCAAAGAATAGATCCAAATTGAAATATCAGGCAGTCGAATCGGTATTGTTTTTGTAAAACGAAAAGAAGGTTTAAATTTTAACATCCCTTCAAAATATGGTTTGTTGAAACGATAAATCAAAACATAATCAAAATTAGAGATGAATTTAACAGATGAAGTTAATTCGAAAATTGTTTTCTCACTCCCCCCAAATTCCCAGCAGTCTGTATAAAATAGTATCGTCTTCTTTTTCATTTATTTCATGCTTTCATAAATCCATTCATAAGTATATCTTAATCCCTTTTCAAATGTAGTTTCAGGTTTCCAATTTGTCCTTGAACAAAATTTTCGAATATCTAAGATATTAGCATCCACATCAGTTATTCTGTCTTTATCTCGTAAAACTTTTAGCTTTTTATTCAATAAATCAGAAATTAGATTTATCACTTCGTTAATTGAGAAGCCTATCCCAGAACCAATATTAAATATTTCATTCTTGATATTTGCCTGAAGCGCAAATAAAAATGCTTGAGCAACATCATCGATGTAAATATAATCTCTTACAGTCTTTCCCTCTCCAAAAACCGTTATTGGCTTATTCATAAGCAATCTACTTATTACATTAGCGATAAGACCTTGTTTACCCTGAGGGTTTTGTCCTGGCCCGTAAGGGTTCGATATTCTAAATATCAGATAATCTATCCCATAAACTTTATGTAACAAGATTAGATACTTTTCAACTGCTAATTTTGTGATACCATATGAACAGATAGGATTAGTTGGACTTTCTTCCGTTATGGGTAATGTTTTACATGGTCCATAAACAGTTCCCCCTGAGGAAGGAAATACAATTTTTTTAATCCCACACGAAGCTGCTACCTGAAAAAACTTTACAGTTCGTTCAATATTATCCCTAATATCATCATCAATTTTTTCAATCGGTGTTCCAGGTAGAGAGGAACATGCAAAGTGAAACAGCACATCTTTGTTGGCAAGCAGGTTTTTGATTTTATTCATATCTTGATAATCTGCCTGAACAAATTTTGCGTCTTTTAGAATTGATGAAAAAGAAGAAATAGCAGGAGGATTTATATCGACAATCGTTACATTGCAACCGGATTCAATTAGTTTGACAGCCACATGAGTTCCAAGAAAGCCGAAGCCACCTACCAATATACAGTTGAGCTTCATTATTAATATTTTCTCATTAGCCTATTTGCCTTAGAATCTATAAAAGCCTAAGACATGCTTTGTAGATATTGAACTAAACTTCTTCTTACTTCCGATTGCTTGACTTTATTTATTCAGACTCTTCAGCTATCTTTTTAAACTCAGTAACCCACTCACTTACTGCATTTGCCGATGTTCGTGCAAAATGATCGCAGAATATGCGCTTAGCCGCTCGACGTTCAGGATCATTCCACCAATTTTCCACATCTTCATAAATGGAATTTACGGCAATAGCAGCAGCTTCCGGAGTATCATACAAAATTCCAACATTCCGCAATTTATCATAATATGGTTCTGCCTCGGGTCTTAACTCATTAGCTTTGTGATCCCAAAATAAAATCGTCGGTTTATCAGATGAAAGCGACTCAAGAAATGTGGTAGCCAGTTGATCACAAACATAAAGGCGGCATTTTTTGAGGCTTTTTAAAAATGTAATATTATTATTTTCTAAAGTAATATGAGGATGGAAATCCTTCCAGCGTTGAGCGATATCCCATCCATAATCCTCACGATGTAAACGCACCCGTATTCTTGATAATAACCGAGGGGAAATAGATTTCAAAAAGCGCGATTGCCAGATCATATAATTAACAAAATCATGTGGTGGAAAAAGGAATCTTATCAGATAACGATGCCAGGAATTTACCCCAAAAAGAATACCCTCTGCATTGGTGGAATCTATTTTTGTCCGTCCTATAAACTTAGAAGCAGCTAACGGTATCACCCTTGAACGGCAATCGAATCGTACCCACCCCCATGAATAATAACGATTGACAATAGCCGTTTCGTAATCCTCACTTGGCATACAGGAAATACTTCCATAATTACCACCATGCTGTGATCCGAGCAAGATCGTACCACTTTCAGCAGAAGCAGCAGCCCATTGTTTAAAAATCTCATCAAAATACCATGCAGTGGCACTAAATATTGCCTTAGGTCTTACTGGATAATTGCGGCTCATTTCTTTACCAATAGTGTTATATCCCTCGATGAAGCTTTGTGGCATATCAAAAGGAAGCAACATTTTAAGTAACTTCTCAAACTCTGTACCCTCAGGCAATACAAATTGTAATTTTAACCTAATCTGCCGGTTGATCTGAAAAGATGGCAAATCCACTGGTTCAGGTCTGCTTGGTATTACAGTACCATGTGTTCTTAGAAAAAGTTGCAATTCCGTTATCCATGAAAAATATGAATCCTTTAGAATAATTCGGCGGTCATTTAGCCCTTTTTTTTCTATAGAGGCCAACATCTTTATGCTAAGCCTGGTTACTCTAGCTTTTAAAGTTCGGAAATAGTTAGAAATTACAGGCAATTCGACAATTAATTCTCTATTCTTTCGGGGGAATTCTTTACCCAGAAGCAGTAATATCTTTGTATATAGTTGAAGATTATAAAAGTCTCCTTTCATAAATTGGACAAATTCTAGGGTGTCTCGAGGAATAACAAAAGACTCTTCAGATAATCCAATTGTAGTAAAATTCAGATATTTTTCCGAAACAGTTTGTAAAGTAATATATCTATCATAAACAACAGAGATATACAATTGTAGCCATGCCCCAATTACAATACGCCAATAATGTTCGCTATAGCAAACCGCATGAATTATATTTAAGGTTTTAGCCAAATGCGGTAACAAACACTCATAAATTTCATTTACATGTCGATATGCTTCATAAAATTTTTGCCTATCATCCCAATGGTATGGCAACGTTTCATGCTCAAGCTTACCCCACTCGCCTTTTCTATCATATAATTTGCACCATTCACCCAAAAAAACGATTTTTTGGCTTTTATCCCAAAACTCTTCTAGTGCAGTTGTTGCTAAAAACAAAACTTTTCCCCCACGATTTGTTGGGTGCGCTTCACCCAACCTACCAAAAATGATAAATTTTTTCAAAAAACTAAATCGTTATGCTCAAGTATGCCTGAATCCTCTGAATGAAGCGTCTTTTTCTAAATACAACTGTTCCATCCTCTTAATGGTATTTTCAAACGCATTCTTATAGTAGTTTTCTAAGAGAATTTTATTTGCATCAAAAAGACTTTTATGAAATTCGTCGTCGCTCAGGTTGGTAAAATTAACAGCTAATAAATCGGAATTAAGATGTTTGTTCTCATAAAAATCTTCGCAATCTTTCAGCAAACCTTTCTGTATTGCATAATAATACAGTGGAGAACCCGGATATGGTGTAACAGGTCTTATTGTCCTCATTTGAGCATGGTCATCATACTTCAACAGAAATTCAACGCCAAGCCTTAAGGATTCCTCTGTTTCACCAATATTACCAAATATTATATTGTAACCTGGACTTATCCCCGCAGCCAAAGTGTTTTCAATTCCACTAATAATTTGTTTAACCGTTAAGCCTTTTTTCATAACACGAAGGGCGTTTTCATCCAATGACTCTATACCATAATTGATAAAAACACATCCAGCTTCCTTCATCACTTTAAGCACTTCTGGTTTTGCGTAGTTTAATCGGCCATTACAAAACCATTTGAATTTTAGTTTTGACTTAATAAAACTTTCACATAACGCAATTGTTCTGGAAACGGAACTCATCAAAAGTTCATCCTGGAAATCAATATAAGAAATCGCGTAGTCTTTTTGCAAAATCTGGATCTCTTCTATAATACCTTCAGATGACCTTGGTCTATGTCCTTCGTCCATCCTATAACAAAAATTACACCCAAAAGCACAGCCCCTGCCCGATAATACGAGCATGCCTCGTTCGCTATTCTTAATATGGGCTTCCCTTAGCAGGGCATAATGATCCATAGGAAATAAATCCCATGCTGGAAAAGGTATATTATCAATATCAGGGATAGGTGTACGTCTTGGTGTTTGAATACAGTTGCCATTTTCCAAAAATGCAATACCGTAGACAGAAGACAAATCTTTCTTTTTCTCCAAAGCTACCAACAGTTCCAGTATTGTAACTTCACCCTCTCCAATTACCGCCACATCTGCTTGTGTTTTTTTTAAAAAGTACTCAGGTTCCGGTGACGGGCCATGTCCGCCTATAATATAAAAAGGCCTATTTTTTGATTCGTTAATAGCCGCAGATATCTTTAATAATTTTCGGTATTGATAATAGCCGCCGATTACACCTACACCAACTACATCAAAACGCTCTCTATTCAATAAATCCAGCAAATGTGACTCAGGCCAATGATATACATCCTGATTGTAAATTTTAACATCGTGCCCGGCTTTTCTGCACACAGAAGCAATATATGCCAAGCCAAGTGGAAAAACCGAAATGTAAGAATCGTTATCATAAACCACTAATAAAGTTTTCACTTGAAATACCTCTGACCTGCATAGGTTCTTAATCCTTTTATCATTGTATTCTATTACACCTTAATGCTATATTTTTTGAAAAAAGTAAATATCTTATTGGGGGTATTCACTTGACTAATGTACCCCCTACATATAGCCTATTGTGCTTTAAAAAAGACGGCAAGCTACAACATATAGTAGTAACATCAGTCAAGTGAA
>C687J26845_10000661_pt1 | contig 22392 bp, 19 predicted proteins | sample RifCSPlowO2_12_FD_26845 | JGI IMG/M metagenome (IMG submission 26845)
GCGGGGGCGGGGGCGGCGGCGGCAACAGGTGCAGCAGCCACTGGCGCAGCGGCAGGTGCATCGCCTTGCGCAGCCGACTGAGCGGCAGCGCTAGCGAGGCGACGGGCCTCGTTATCGGCCTGACGCTTAGCATTTTCAGCCGCGAGCTTGTCTTCCATATCACGCTTTTTCTCGGCGGCAATTTCTTCCGCACTGCGCTCAACGAAGACTTTCTTTTTACGCACTTCAACGCTAATGGTCTTGCTACCAGCAACCCGCAGGGTGCTAGTAGTTTTGCGCTGCAAAGTAATCTTGCGCGGCTGTTCAACCTTAGCGCCGTGACTGCTNTTGAGNTGGGCTAACAGCGCCTGCTTCTCATTGTCGGTCACNACTTGTTCGGCGGTAGTGTGCGGCAAACCTGCCTCACGCATCTGCAGCAGCAGGCGCTCCACCGGTGTGTCGACCACTTGGGCCAGTTCTTTCACCGTGACTTGCGTCATGCATCTCTCTCCTCAGGCCGCGGGTATTACTCAAACCAATGGGCGCGGGCGGCCATGATCAGCTTGCCGGCACGATCTGAGTCGATGCCGTCGATGTCGAGCAGGTCGTCAATCGACTGCTCGGCCAGGTCTTCGCGGGTAATCACACCACGCACTGCCAGTTCGCACGCCAAGTCGTGATCCATGCCCTCAAGTGAGAGCAGGTCATCGGCCGGATGGGCGTCAGCCAGTTTTTCTTCAGTAGCAATAGCGCGCGTCAGCAACCGGTCTTTGGCCCGAGCACGCAGCTCGTTAACGATTTCTTCGTCAAAGCCATCGATGCTGAGCATTTCTTCGATCGGCACATAAGCGATGTCTTCGAGACTGGTGAAACCTTCTTCAACCAGAACCTGAGCCAGCTCCTCGTCAACTTCCAACTCGTCGATCAGACGCTGCAGGATGTCGCCGCTTTCAGCTTGTTGCTTGCCTTGCAGGTCATCTTCGGTCATCACGTTCAGGGTCCAGCCAGTCAACTGACTGGCAAGACGCACGTTTTGACCGCCACGACCAATGGCTTGCGCCAAGTTGTCGGCGCCAACGGCGATATCCATCGAGTGGGTATCTTCGTCAACCACGATGGCCACGACTTCAGCTGGCGACATGGCGTTGATCACGAACTGCGCAGGATTGTCATCCCACAGCACGATGTCCACGCGCTCACCGGCCAATTCGCCGGAAACCGCCTGCACACGCGAACCACGCATACCGATGCAAGCACCTTGCGGATCAATCCGCTTGTCCTTGGAGCGCACGGCAATTTTGGCCCGCGAGCCTGGATCACGCGCAGCTTCCATGACTTCGATCAGCTCTTCAGCGATCTCCGGCACTTCAATGCGAAACAGCTCAATCAGCATCTGCGGCGCGGTACGCGAAAGAATCAATTGCGGACCACGGTTTTCGCTGCGGATCTCTTTCAGCAAAGCCCGCAGACGCGCGCCAACCCGAAAGTTTTCCCGCGCAATAATGTCTTCACGCGCCAGCAAAGCTTCGGCGTTGTTACCCAGGTCAACAATGACGTTATCGCGGGTCACTTTTTTAACGGTGCCGGAGATGATCTCGCCAACCCGATCCCGGTAAGCGTCAACCACCTGCGCACGCTCAGCCTCGCGCACTTTCTGCACTATGACTTGCTTGGCCGCTTGCGCTGCGATTCGACCGAACTCAATCGACTCGATCTTCTCTTCAATCAGGTCGCCAATTTTAGCGTCAGGCTTTTGCTCCTGCGCCTCATCCAGCGTCAACTCAGAGGCCAAATTAATCAGCATCTGGTCTTCAACAACTGTCCAGCAACGATAAGTATCGTAGTTACCGGTGTGGCGATTAATCTCCACCCGCAACTCAACCTCAACGTCAAAACGTTTTTTGGTCGCAGTGGCCAGAGCCAACTCCAGCGCTTCAAAAATAACGCCTGGCGGTACACCCTTTTCGTTGGATACCGACTCAACAACCAGCAGAATTTCTTTGCTCATCGTACGCCTCGCCTTTCGCAATCCATTGGATCCGCGGGATCCGCGTCTCAATCAAACCGGGGAATTATATTGGCCTTATCGATCAAATCGATCGGCAACAAGAACTCGTGATCATCAACCAGCACCACCACGTCCTGCTCCTCCACCCCACGGAGAAGGCCCTGAAAGTTGCGTCGCCCGTCGAAGGGTGAGCGCAATTTGATCTTCACCTGCTCACCGGCATGCAGCGCAAACTGCTCAAGGGTAAACAGCGGCCGATCCATACCTGGCGAGGAAACCTCCAAGGTATATTCAGCCGCAATCGGATCCTCTACATCGAGAACACCGCTAATTTGACGGCTGACCGCTTCGCAGTCTTCCACCAAAATGCCATTGGCATGATCGACATACACTCGCAGCAGCGAATGGCGACCCTGCGACAGGAACTCGATACCCCAGCATTGATAGCCCAGGGATTCGACCACTGGAGCCAACAAGGCCTGCAACTCTTCTAGCTTGCTCGACACATGAACTCCTCGCGCATGCCGTACAAATAAAAAATGGGCAAAGCGCCCATTCATTTACGCCGCCTGAAACTCTGACGACAAGAATCATCCATCTAGCAAAAAGCCCCTAAAAAGGGGCTCCACACTACTGTGCAGGAACGCCAAATGAATCGAAAACCAGTGAACAACAAGCTCAACCAGCTTCCAACTAGCGCACCCCTGCTTTAAAGCTGGGCCGAAGTATACGACTGAACCCACATTCGGGTCAATCCAAGCTTCAGCAACAAGAAGGCCCGCAATCTGCGGGCCTTCTTGATTTGGTACCGAGGAGGGGACTCGAACCCCTACAGCCAAAGGCCACTACCACCTCAAGGTAGCGTGTCTACCAATTCCACCACCACGGCAAAAACCTGTATTACTTTTGCTCTACCGCTTTTGGCACATCAACCGGATCGATTGCTGGCTTCTGCGCTTCAAGCACCGGTACATCATCAGTAGCCGGCTTTTCCTGCAGCACTTCCATCACTGCCGGAGCCGGCAGACCAACATCATCTGCAGTCATAGATTTTTCTTTAGCAAAAAAACCCAAACCCAAACTAGTTACGAAAAAAGCGGCCGCTAGTATAGCAGTAACTCGACTGAGAAAGGTAGCAGAACCTTGACTACCGAATACGGTACCCGAAGCCCCAGCACCAAACGAGGCGCCAGCATCCGCGCCCTTACCATGCTGCAACAACACCAACGCAATAACGCCAAGCGCGCCCAACAAGTGAATTACGACTACGACTGTTTCCAGCATTTCTCAGTTTCCTGCGGCGCGACAGATCGCCCCGAACTCATCTGCATTCAGGGAGGCACCACCAATCAGCCCCCCATCGATATCCGGCATGCCGAACAACTCAACCGCATTTACCGCTTTTACGCTACCGCCATAGAGTATTCGCACCCCATCGGCAATCTCAGCACTCTCTGCCGCTAACTGCCCACGAATCGCCGCATGCACCTCTTGCGCTTGCTGCGCAGAAGCCGTCAACCCCGTACCAATAGCCCAAACCGGCTCGTACGCGATCACCGCATCGACAAAAGCACCAACCCCCAACACTTCAAGCACGCAACCCAACTGACGGGCAACCACTTCAAGCGTCTGGCCAGCTTCACGCTGCGTCAGTGTCTCACCAAGGCAAAGCACCGGCTGCAAACCGCAAGCCTGAGCCGCGGCAAACTTTCGCACCACCACTTCATCACTATCACCAAGCAACAGGCGACGCTCAGAGTGACCAACCAACACCAAGCTACAACCAGCATCAAGCAACTGACTAGCAGCCACTTCCCCGGTTAGCGCTCCCGGCATTGGCTCAACCGCACAATTCTGCGCACCGACAGCAATCACACCACCCTCAAGGCCGGCAATTGCTTGCCCCACATGCAGGCAGGTCGGGAATATTGCGACTTCAACGTCACCCGGCAAAACCTGATGACGTAGAGCTTCGATCAGCTCAGCGACGCTGGCGCGGGTACCGTGCATTTTCCAGTTACCAGCAACCAAGGGGCGACGCATGCTTAAGCTCATCGATCAAATTGGCCGCAGATGGTACCCAACGGCCAGCAAACTGGCAAGCGAATCAGGCACATACCTGCGTGACAACGTCGGCCAACAGCTCGGCATAAGCACGCACCTGCGCACCATCCTCACCCTCAACCATCACCCGCAACAACGGCTCAGTACCGGATTTACGCAACAGTACCCGCCCCCGCCCCGCCATTCGCTCAGTCACATCGGCGCAAGCCGCTTTTACTTGCGGATGCTCGAGCGGATCAATACCGCCCGCGAAACGCACATTGATTAGCACCTGAGGACACTTTTGCACGCCGCCGCGCGCCTCAGCCAGACTGACGCCAGCACGCTTAAGCGCCAGCAACACTTGCAGCGCGGCAATAATGGCGTCCCCGGTGGTGGTGTGCTGGAAACAGACGATATGACCGGAGTTTTCACCACCTAACTGCCAATTGCGCTCCTGCAACTCGGCGATCACATAGCGATCACCAACCCCGGCCCGCACAAAGGGAATCGCCAACTGAGCCAAGGCCAACTCCAACCCCAGGTTGCTCATCAGCGTGCCGACCACGCCACCCTGCAGACGTCCACGCTCTTGCAAGTCACGGGCGATGATAAACAGCAACTCATCACCATCAACCACAGTGCCTGTATGGTCGACCATCAACACCCGATCAGCATCGCCGTCGAAGGCAATCCCCAAGTCGGCCTGCTCTGCCAGCACCGCAGCCTGCAACGCCTGCAAATGAGTTGAGCCACACTGATCATTGATATTCAGACCGTTTGGCTGCGCGGACAGCACCGATACCTGCGCACCCAACTCACGAAAAACGCTGGGCGCGACCTTATAGGCAGCACCGTTAGCGCAGTCGAGCACCAGCTTGAGGCCGGCAAAGTCGGTACTGGTGGGCACACTGCTTTTACAAAATTCGATATAGCGACCGGCTGCGTCGTTAATTCGCGAAACCTTACCCAGTTGCGCCGAATCAACCACCTCCATGGGCGTATCGAGTAATTGTTCAATCAGCAACTCGATTTCATCCGGCAGCTTAGTGCCGGCGCCGGAGAAAAACTTGATGCCGTTGTCGTAATGCGGGTTGTGCGAGGCACTGATCACAATGCCTGCTTGCGCATGAAAGGTGCGGGTCAAGTAGGCAATCGCCGGTGTCGGCATCGGCCCCAGCAACATCACATCGGCGCCAGCCGCCGACAACCCAGCTTCCAGCGCCGACTCAAACATATAGCCGGAGATCCGCGTATCTTTGCCCACCAGCACTTTACAAATGCCGTGCTGACGAAACGCCATGCCAGCGGCCCAGCCGAGCTTAAGCATAAAATCCGGGGTGATCGGATAGACGCCAACCCGACCACGAATACCATCGGTACCAAAATACTTTCTGCTCATATGCTTTCGCCCTTCTTATTCGGCCGCTTCAACTGCAGCAAGCATGCGCACTAAATCAACTGTTTCGAGCACATCATGCACCCGCAAAATTTTCGCGCCTTTGGTCAATGCCAGCGCCGCCAAGGCCAGGCCACCCGCCAGGCGCTGATCAACATCACGCCCTAAAACCTGGCCGATCATGCTCTTGCGCGATACGCCAACGAGCAATGGCAAACCAAACTCATGCAACTTCCTAAGATGCTTGAACAGGCTCAAGTTGTGCTGCAAATTTTTAGCAAAACCAAAACCTGGATCAAGCACCAACCGCTCAGCCGGGATACCGGCGGCCGCACAGGCCGCCAGCCGCGCAACAAAAAAGCCGCGAACCTCACCAAGCAGATCCTGATACTGCGGATTTTGCTGCATATTGCCCGGCTCACCCTGCATGTGCATCAAGCACACCGGCAAACCTGTGCTAGCCGCCGCCGCCAGCGCACCTTCGCGGCGTAGCGCACGCACATCGTTGAGCAAGCCGGCGCCCAGGCGCGCAGCTTCGAGCATGACCGCAGGCGTCGAAGTATCCACGGAAATGATCACATCCAGCTCTGCGGTGATCGCCTCAACAATCGGCGCCACGCGCTGCAACTCTTGCTCTGCCGATACCGGCAGCGCCCCCGGACGAGTCGACTCCCCGCCGACATCAATCAGGCTGGCACCTGCCGCCACCATAGCTTCGGCATGCCGCAAGGCGGCATCGCGCAAATGAAAGCGCCCGCCATCGGAAAAAGAATCTGGGGTGACATTGAGAATACCCATCACCTGCGGACGGGTTAAATCAAGAACCCGATTGCCGCAAGGCAATCGGGTTGGGTACTGCAACGCGGTCATGGAAAAACCTTAATGCTCGCCAGCCGGACCGCCGATAGGGGTATCGGTTCGTTCAGCCACTTCGACTACCACCGGAGTACCCGACGAGGTACCGGAGCCGTCCGTCCAGTCTTTCGGCTCGCGCACCGTTCGGCCCGCCATGATGTCTTCGATTTGCTCGGCATCGATGGTTTCATATTTCATCAAGGCTTCCGCCATGACGTTTAGCTTGTCGCGGTTGTCTGCCAAAATTTGCTTAGCAGTGGAGTAGCAATGGTCGATCAGACTGCGGATTTCCGAGTCGATCAACTTGGCGGTATCCGCCGAAACACTGCTTTGCTGACTGCCCATGCTACGACCCAGGAATACCTCCCCATCTTCCTCGGCATACATCAGGGGTCCAAGCTTTTCGGACAAACCCCACTTGGTCACCATGTTCCGCGCCAGATGTGTGGCGCGCATGATGTCGTTGGAGGCGCCTGTGGTCACCCCATCAAAACCCAGGGTCATCTCTTCGGCAATTCGCCCACCGAACAATGAGCAAATCTGACTGGTCAGCGCTCGCTTGGACAAGCTATAGCGATCCTCTTCCGGCAGGAACATGGTCACGCCCAGCGCTCGACCACGCGGAATGATCGACACCTTATAGACCGGATCATGCTCAGGCACGATGCGCCCAACGATGGCATGCCCCGCCTCGTGGTAGGCGGTGTTGAGCTTTTCTTTCTCGGACATCACCATCGACTTGCGCTCGGCGCCCATCATGATTTTGTCTTTGGCCAACTCAAACTCTTTCATTTCAACGGTGCGCTTACCGGCACGCGCGGCGAACAGGGCGGCCTCGTTGACCAAGTTGGCCAAATCGGCGCCGGAGAACCCCGGCGTACCGCGAGCAATCACCTCAGGCTTCACATCTTCGCCAATCGGCACCTTGCGTACGTGCACCTGCAAAATCTGCTCACGACCGCGAATATCGGGCAGACCCACCACCACCTGACGGTCGAAGCGACCCGGGCGCAGCAAGGCCGGATCAAGCACGTCGGGTCTGTTGGTGGCAGCAATGACGATAATGCCGTCATTCATTTCAAAACCATCCATCTCCACCAGCAACTGGTTGAGGGTTTGCTCACGCTCGTCATGACCGCCGCCCATGCCGGCGCCACGGTGACGACCGACCGCGTCAATCTCATCGATAAAGATGATGCAAGGCGCGTGTTTCTTCGCCTGCTCGAACATGTCGCGCACACGGCTGGCACCCACGCCGACAAACATCTCGACAAAGTCGGAACCAGAGATGGTAAAGAACGGCACCTTGGCCTCACCGGCAACGGCTTTGGCCAGCAGAGTCTTACCGGTACCGGGTGAGCCGACCATCAGCACACCACGGGGAATACGCCCACCCAAGCGCTGGAATTTTCCCGGATCACGCAGAAACTCAACCAGTTCGCTGACTTCTTCTTTGGCCTCATCGCAACCGGCGACGTCAGCAAAAGTGGTCTTGACCTGATCTTCCGAGAGCAAGCGCGCCTTGCTCTTGCCAAAGCTCATCGGCCCACCTTTACCGCCTGCGCCACCCTGCATCTGGCGCATCAGGAACATAAATACGGCAATCATCACCAGAATCGGGAAGCTCGCCACCAGCAACTGCATCCAGATACTTTGCTGCTCAGGCTGCTCCCCCACGATGGCGACATTGTTATCCATCAGGTCTTTAATCAGGCCGTTATCGGCAATCGCCGGGCGGACAATTTCAAAGGTACCACCATCAGTGCTCTTGGCTTTGATCAGGTAACCGTTGACGGTCACCTCTTTAACCTTGCCTTCCTGAACTTGCTGAATAAAGTCGGAATAATTGAGCTTATGACTCTCAGGCTGGCCGGAGAAATTGCTCATTACCGTCACCAGGACAGCAGCGATAATCACCCAAAGAATCAGGTTTTTTGCCATATCGTTCAATTAGCTACCCTCTGTAGCAGGCCGCGCGCTGGGACCGTGCTTCGCATGACGGCTGGTTGATTTACCTGCCTAACTTACTACACAACCCCCACCACTGGCAGGCGCCGTCTGTAACCCTTTATGAATCTGCCGCCTCAACCGCACTGACCACCAACAATATTGGTTAATCAGCTGCCGGCTAAAGTGCGCTTACTCCGCGCTTGCGCCACCGCGAAATCCGCGCGCCAGCAGGTACTGTTCGCGCGAACGATCCCGTGAGGAGAGCGGCTTGCGCATCTGCACCTTCTCGAACATTTGCCGCACTTGCTTGTGGTACTGATCGAAGCCTTCGCCTTGGAAAATCTTGATCAGAAAATCACCACCTGGGCGCAACACCTGCCCAGCCAGATCCAGTGCCAACTCGCACAGATACATGGCGCGAGCCTGATCGGCCATCCTTACTCCACTCATATTGGGGGCCATATCAGAAATCACAAGGTCAACCGGCTGATTGCCGACGGCCGCCAGGATCTGCGCCAGCACCGCCTCTTCAGTGAAGTCGCCCTGGATAAAGGTCACATCCTCGATGCTGTCCATCTCCAGAATGTCCGAAGCAATCAAGCGCCCCTTATCACCCAGCACCCGGCTGGTCACTTGCGACCAACCACCGGGGGCGGCGCCCAGATCGATAACGACATTACCGGGACGCAAAATCCGATCTTTCTCCTGGATCTCCAGCAGTTTGTAGCTGGCCCGCGAACGATAACCGTCCTTTTGCGCCATCTTCACGAAGGGGTCGTTGAAATGTTCTCTAAGCCAGTTCTGGCTAGTCTTGGAACGGGCCACTTGGCACCTCAAAAATAACGAATCGTGAATAGCTTGCGGTATTAGCTTTCTATGAATAAGCGGGCGGGCCACGAGTGGCTCGGGTAAACTGACCGCCGCTTTTTACCAGATCAGACGCAGAGGTCAGATTATGCCGCTCACTCAGGAGCAGAAGAAACAGTACAAATCCATCGGCCACCATTTAAAGCCGGTAGTCACTATTGCCGACAATGGCTTAACCGAAGGTGTAACCGCCGAATTGGAACGTGCGCTCAGCGATCACGAGCTGATTAAGATCCAATTGCGCATCACCGTGCGCGAAGACCGTTTGGCAGTGATTGCCGAGCTGTGCAAAACCGCCAAAAGTGAACTGGTACAGGTCATCGGCAAAATGGCGCTGATCTATCGCAAGAACCCGCAAGCCAACAAGCAACTGTCCAACGTTAGCCGTCACGTGTAACACCGAGCCTTCACACACGCTGCTCAGTGGCGCGCTCGCCGCGCCCTGACTGCCGTGCTTGACGGTACCGCCTGCAACACCAGCAACAAACCGCAAAACGCCAACAACAGGTAACTGAACTGCAACCACCATGCCGCCAGTGGCAACCACCGCAGCAGCGCGAAATACGCCCCCGCCAGCCCCAGCACCGCCATCAGCAACTGTCCGCGAAAATCTCGCCAGCCACTCGCAACGCCCTCAGCCTGGATCAGCACCAGCAGTTGCAGCGCCGCGCCGACCAGCGCAAAGCCGACCAACACGGGCTTAAGTCGAGCACTGACTTCATCGACCAACATGCCGGCCAAGCCCATTTCACGCAGGCCCGGCAGCAGCACAAAATGCAACAACCACAAGCCGCCAACCCAAAACGTCTGGGCCAGCTGCCAAGTAACGGCGCCAGCCCGATAAGGCTCACGCCTAAAGATGACGGACTTCGACAATTTCGTACTCGACCACACCGCTCGGCGTTCTGACGGCCACCACATCGCCCTCTTCCTTGGCGATCAAGGCGCGGGCAATCGGTGAGCCGACGGAAATCTTGCCGGACTTAATGTCCGCTTCGTCTTCGCCTACTATCTGGTAGGTCACCCGATCATCGGTTTCGACGTTAGCGATTTCCACCGTGGTGCCGAAAATCACCTTGCCAGTGCGCGGGATCGCCGCCACATCAATCACCTGGGCATTTTGCAGACGCCCTTCGATATCGCGAATCCGCGCCTCGACCATGCCTTGCTGCTCACGCGCGGCGTGATACTCGGCGTTCTCTTTCAAGTCACCCAGTTCACGGGCGGTGCCTATGTCCTGGCTGAGCTTGGGCCGCACGACCTTGGTCAGGTGCTGCAGTTCGTCTTCCAAGGCGCGGGCGCCCTGGATGGTCATTGGGTATTTAGTCATGCTTTGAGTCCTGCATGCAGATCCTGCAAGCGGCGCACGGTCTTCTCTGGACCAAACTTCAACGCCTCACAAATTGCCTCACCAGCCGCCAAGGTGGTGGTGCAGCAAATCCGGTGTTGCAGAGCATTACGACGGATGGAATAGGAGTCAGCAATCGACTGACGCCCTTCGGTGGTGTTGATGATCAGGGTGACCTCGTCATTTTTGATCATGTCGACGACGTGTGGGCGACCCTCGGTAACCTTGTTGACGCGGCGCACCGGCAAACCAACCGCCTCAATCATCTTGGCGGTGCCCGAGGTCGCGACCACTTCAAAGCCCAGCTCGATCAGGCTGCGCGCCAACTCGGCCACCAACGGCTTGTCGTCATCGCGCACGCTGATAAAGGCGCAACCGCTGTTGGGCAGAATTTCACTGGCGCCCAGCTGGGCCTTGGCAAAGGCCTCACCGAAGGTGTCGCCAACGCCCATCACTTCACCGGTCGACTTCATTTCTGGGCCGAGGATCGGGTCAACGCCAGGGAACTTGGCGAAAGGGAACACCGCTTCCTTGACGCTGTAGAAGTTCGGAATGATTTCCTCGGTGAAACCCACTTCGGCCAGGGTTTTGCCGGCCATCACTCGCGCCGCAATCATCGCCAGCGAGATGCCGATGCACTTGGACACGAAGGGCACGGTACGCGAAGCGCGCGGATTGACTTCGATAACGAAGATATCCTCGCCCTGCACCGCCATCTGCACGTTCATCAAGCCGACCACGCCGAGCTCGATGGCCATTTTCTTGACCTGCTCGCGGATCTCGTCCTGGATGTGAATCGGCAGCGAGTACGGCGGCAAGGAGCACGCCGAGTCTCCGGAGTGCACGCCTGCTTGCTCGATGTGCTGCATGATCGCGCCGATCACCACTTGCTCACCGTCGCAGACCGCATCGATATCGACTTCAATCGCGCAGTTGAGGAAGTGATCGAGCAGCACCGGGCTGTCATTGGAAACCTTCACCGCTTCGCGCATATAGCGACGCAGCTCTTCTTCTTCGTAGACGATTTCCATCGCCCGCCCGCCCAACACATAGGACGGCCGCACCACCAGCGGATAACCGATGGCCTTGGAGGCCGCCAGCGCTTCATCTTCGCTGCGCGCAGTGAGGTTGGCCGGCTGGCGCAGATTCAAACGCTGGACCATCTGCTGGAAACGCTCGCGATCTTCGGCGCGGTCGATGGCATCTGGCGAGGTGCCGATGATCGGTACGCCAGCCTCTTCCAGGGCACGGGCAAGCTTCAGCGGAGTTTGCCCGCCGTACTGCACGATGACGCCTTTCGGTTGCTCGATGCGGACGATTTCCAGCACGTCTTCCAGGGTTACCGGCTCAAAATACAGACGGTCCGAGGTGTCGTAATCGGTGGACACGGTCTCTGGGTTGCAGTTGACCATGATGGTTTCATAACCATCCGCCCGCAGCGCCAAGGCGGCGTGGACGCAGCAGTAGTCGAACTCGATACCCTGACCGATACGGTTCGGGCCACCGCCCAGAATCATGATCTTGTCACGGCCGGTCGGCCTGGCTTCGCACTCTTCCTCGTAAGTCGAGTAGAGGTAGGCGGTGTCAGTGGCGAACTCGGCGGCGCAGGTGTCGACGCGCTTGTACACCGGCAACACCTTCAACTTGTGCCGATGGTTGCGCAGGTTCTTCTCGGTCACACCCAGCAGTTTGGCCAGACGCGCATCGGAGAAGCCTTTGCGCTTGAGTTTGAGCATCAGCCCATGATCAATCGAGGCCAGACCCAGGGTCTGTACATGGGCTTCGTCTTTGATCAGGTCTTCGATCTGCACCAGAAACCAATGGTCGATCTTGGTCAGGGCATAGATATCGTCGCAGCTCATGCCGGCGCGGAAGGCATCGGCCACATACCAGATGCGCTCGGCGCCCGGCACAGTCAACTCGCGGCGCAGAATGCTGGCGGCTTCCGGGTTAGCCAGATCGACCATAGGGTCGAAGCCGTTAACCCCAACTTCCAGGCCGCGCAGGGCTTTTTGCATCGATTCCTGGAAGGTCCGGCCGATGGCCATGACTTCGCCCACCGACTTCATCTGGGTGGTCAGGCGGGCGTCAGCCTTGGGGAATTTCTCGAAGGCAAAGCGCGGCAGCTTGGTGACCACGTAGTCGATCGACGGTTCAAACGAAGCCGGGGTGCGACCGCCGGTGATGTCGTTTTGTAACTCATCAAGGGTGTAACCGACGGCCAATTTGGCGGCGATTTTGGCAATCGGGAAACCCGTGGCTTTCGAGGCCAGTGCCGATGAACGAGATACCCGCGGGTTCATCTCGATCACCACCATGCGCCCGGTGTTCGGGCAAATACCGAACTGCACGTTAGAACCGCCGGTTTCCACGCCGATTTCGCGCAGCACCGCCAGAGAGGCGTTACGCAGAATCTGGTATTCCTTGTCGGTCAGGGTTTGCGCCGGTGCGACGGTGATCGAGTCACCGGTGTGCACGCCCATCGGGTCAAAGTTCTCGATGGTGCAGACGATGATGCAGTTGTCGTTCTTATCGCGAACAACCTCCATCTCGTATTCTTTCCAGCCGATCAAGGATTCGTCGATCAGCAGTTCGCTGGTGGGCGACAAGTCGATACCGCGAGCACAAATCTCCTCAAATTCCTCTCGGTTATAGGCGATGCCACCACCGGTGCCGCCCATGGTGAAGGACGGCCGAATGATGCACGGAAAGCCGACCTTCTCGAGGACCACGTAGGCCTCGTCCATGCTGTGGGCGATGCCGGAAACCGGGCAGGCCAGGCCGATGTCTTTCATCGCCTTGTCGAACCGCGAGCGGTTTTCTGCCTTGTCGATGGTGTCGGCATTCGCGCCAATCATCTCAACGCCAAACTTCTTCAGAACACCGTGCATTTCCAGATCGAGGGCGCAGTTCAGGGCAGTCTGGCCGCCCATGGTCGGCAGCAAGGCGTCTGGACGCTCTTTCTCGATGATCTTGGCCACGGTCGACCACTTGATCGGCTCGATGTAGGTGGCGTCCGCCATGTCCGGGTCGGTCATGATGGTGGCTGGGTTGGAGTTCACCAGAATGACCCGATAACCCTCTTCGCGCAGAGCCTTGCAGGCCTGGGCGCCGGAGTAGTCAAATTCGCAGGCTTGGCCGATCACGATGGGGCCGGCGCCGAGAATCAGGATGCTTTTAATGTCTGTACGTTTTGGCATGGTCTTCTCTCGAATCCTTTGGTCAGCTGGCTCGCTGGGTTAACCGCCGCGCGGTGGTGTTGCGGCAAGCGGGGGTTAAAGCCTGGCGTGCTGCATGTACGTTTGGGTCTTGCTGCTGCGGGCGCCTTGCCTAGACACCCGCAACACAATGCTGCTGTAACTGCTTAGCGCTGCTTGGCCATCGAGTCGATAAAGCGATCAAACAATGGCGCCACATCGGTCGGGCCAGGGCTGGCTTCCGGGTGCCCTTGAAAGCTGAAGGCAACCTTATCGGTACGCTCAACGCCCTGCAGGGTGCCGTCAAACAACGACTTGTGGGTCGCCCGCAAATTAGCCGGCAGGCTCGCTTCGTCTACCGCAAAACCGTGGTTCTGGCTGGTGATCATCACCACGCCGGTTTTCAGGTCTTGCACCGGATGGTTGGCGCCATGGTGGCCGTTGACCATTTTCACGGTCTTGGCACCGCAGGCCAGAGCCAACAGCTGATGGCCCAGGCAGATGCCGAATACCGGGATCTCGGTTTGCAGCAGCTCTTGAATCGCCTTGATTGCGTAGTCGCACGGCTCCGGATCACCCGGGCCGTTGGACAGCAGCACACCGTCGGGTTTAAGCGCCAAGACTTCATTGGCGGGCGTTTGCGCCGGCACCACGGTCAGGCGGCAGCCGCGCTCAACCAGCATGCGCAAGATGTTCTGCTTAACGCCAAAGTCGTAGACCACCACATGATAGGGCAGCTGGCTGGCGGCGATTTCCGCATGTTCGTTGCTGGCCAGACCCCAAACACTGGAGCGCCACTCGTAGCGTTCAGTGGCGCAAACCACCTTGGCCAGGTCCATACCCTTGATACCGGGGAAGCTGCGCGCCAATTCAAGCGCCCGCTCTTCGGTGGCATCGGCGCCGACCAAGATACAGCCGTTCTGGGCGCCTTTCTCACGCAGGATGCGGGTCAGGCGACGGGTATCGATACCGGCAATGGCCACGACGCCATGCTCTTTCAGGTAGTCCGACAGCGTCTGGGTGTGGCGCCAGTTGCTGGCCACCAGTGGCAGATCGCGAATCACCAAGCCCGCCGACCAAACGCGCGTGGACTCGGCATCGCCCGGATTAGTGCCGGTGTTGCCGATATGCGGATAGGTCAGGGTAACGATTTGTTGGGCGTAGGAAGGATCGGTAAGGATTTCCTGATAACCGGTCATGGCAGTGTTAAAAACCACCTCACCAACGGTCTGACCGTCGGCTCCAATGGCATCACCGCGAAAAATGCTGCCATCAGCAAGGGCGAGTATGGCTGGCTTAGTCAAGAAGACCTCCCGTAAATCAAGGCTTGAAGCAAACGCAAATTGTAAAAAAGCGGGATGACGTGTTGACCGTCACCCCGCTTTTTTATCTGATTCATTTTGCGCAACTTTTAGTGGACACACTAAAGCTGTATCTTATAGAAAAAGGCCTTTTTGGTCTACCGCTATCAACGCCTACCGGCCAGATTAGCGCAGATCCAGCACATCCTGCATGTCATACAGCCCGGCTCCGCGCCCCTCGAGCCACAACGCGGCACGCACCGCGCCCTTGGCGAAAGTCATCCGACTGGAAGCTTTATGGGTGATTTCCACCCGCTCGCCATCGCCGGCAAACAATACCGTGTGATCGCCGACCACATCGCCCGCACGCACCGTGGCAAAGCCAATGGTCTGCCGCTCACGGGCGCCGGTTTGACCTTCGCGACCATACACAGCCACTTGCGCCAAGTCGCGACCCAAGGCCTGCGCCACCACCTCACCCATGCGCAGCGCCGTACCCGAAGGCGCGTCGACCTTATGGCGGTGATGGGCTTCGATGATTTCGATATCGACTTCATCGCCCAGCACCCTTGCGGCGGTATCCAGCAGCTTCAGGCAGAGATTGACGCCGACACTGAAGTTGGCGGCAAAGACGATCGGAATCTCTTTACCGGCCTCAGCCAACAACTGTTTTTCCTCTGCACTAAACCCGGTGGTGCCGACAACCATGGCCTTGCCGGCCTGCCGGCACAGCGCCAAGTTGCGCAAGGTCACCGACGGATGGGTGAAGTCGATGAGCACATCGAACTGCTCCAGCACCGTCGCCAAATCGCCCGACAAAGCCACACCCAACTTACCCAGCGCCGCCAACTCACCGGCATCGGCACCAATCAGACTGCTATCCGGGCGATCAACCGCCGCGGTCAAGCGCGCATCCGCCTGGCCGATGGCCTCGATCAGGGTCTTGCCCATGCGCCCGGCGGCGCCCACTACGGCTATACGTCGCATATATCCAGCTCCCAGCTGTTCAGCTAAAGCTGTAAACCGCACAACGGCGACTTACTGCTGATGATTTAAAACCTTTTTAGATCGTCGCGAGCGCAGGTCAGGCAAGGCGAAAACAGGCGAGGACGCGGAGTTTACGAGCTGTAAATGAGCAGTCCGAGCCTGTTTTCAACGAAGCATCACCAAGCGCAGCAGATATTAAAAAGGTTTTTTACACGTCGCCGAAGAAACGCTTCACCCCTTCAAACCAACCATTGGCTTTAGGCGAGTGCGCCGTATCACCGAGCAGGGATCCGCGAAACTCTTCGAGCAATTCGCGCTGACGCTTATTCAGCTGCACCGGCGTTTCAACCGTTACCTTGCACATCAAATCGCCGGCACCACCGCCGCGCACCGGCGCCACACCTTTGCCGCGCAAACGAAACATCTTGCCGGTCTGGGTGCCATCGGGGATTTTCAATTTAACTCGACCATCCAGCGTCGGCACTTCCAGCTCGCCACCCAGGGCGGCATCGGCAAAGCTGATCGGCACTTCGCAGTACAGGTGTTTGCCATCACGCTGAAAGATCGCGTGCTCGCGCACATTCACCACCACATACAGATCGCCGGTCGGACCACCCAGACTGCCGGCCTCACCCTCACCGGTCAGACGAATGCGGTCACCGGTATCAACCCCGGCCGGGACTTTCACCGACAGGGTTTTGTGCTCTTCGACGCGCCCCTGACCGTGGCAACTGGTGCACGGGTCGGCAATCATCTTGCCGTTGCCATGACAGCGCGGACAGGTCTGCTGCACCGAGAAGAAGCCCTGCTGCATGCGCACCTGACCGATACCGCCACAGGTGGTACAGGTGATCGGGCTGGTGCCTTTCTTCGCCCCAGAACCATCGCACGGCTTGCAGTTAACCAGAGTTGGCACCCGAATGGTCACGGTGGTGCCGCGCACCGCCTCTTCCAGATCCAGCTCCAGGGTGTAGCGCAAATCGCTGCCACGCTGGGCGCCGCCACGAGAACCGCCGCGGGCGCCGCCGAAGAAATCGCTGAACACATCGCCGAAAATGTCGGAGAAGTTACCGCTACCGCCACCACCGCCGCCACCCATCTGCGGGTCGACACCGGCATGGCCGTACTGATCGTAAGCCGCGCGCTTACTGGCATCGGAGAGGATTTCGTAGGCGGCATTGGCCTCCTTGAATTTATCTTCCGCCGATTTGTCGTCCGGATTGCGATCCGGGTGGTGCTTCATGGCTAGCCGCCGGTAAGCTTTTTTCAGCTCTGCCTCGCTAGCGCCACGCTCAACACCGAGTGTTTCGTAATAGTCACGCTTAGCCATAACCTTCCCGCTCTCTCAAATCAGCTACTGCAAATCAACTGCTGCAAATCGCCCCCACCAGACACGCCAACGCGGGAGCAAGCTCCCGCGCGGCGTATTTTGCCTGTTACGACCGCAGTCGCAACAGGCTAGAGCGAAGGTAAGCGGATGCTTATTTGTGCTCTTTAACCTCTTCAAACTCAGCATCGACCACGTCATCCGCGCCCGCTGCGGCCTCGGCACCCGGGGCCGCCGCATCGGCGGCCTGGGGCTGCTCAGCGTACATTTTTTGCGCCAGCGGCGTGGTGGCCTCCGACAGAGCGTTCATCTTGGCCTCAATGGCTTCTTTGTCGTCGCCTTTGATCGCCACTTCGAGTTCGGCAGAAGCCTTCTCGATCGCGACTTTCTCGTCGGCGGTCACTTTGTCAGCGGCTTCAACCAGCATCTTGCGAGTGGCGTGGACCAATTGGTCACCCTGATTACGCGCCGCAGCCAGCTCTTCGAACTTGCGATCTTCTTCGGCGTTAGTCTCGGCATCGCGGACCATCTGGGCAATTTCTTCCTCAGACAGACCCGAGTTGGCCTTGATGATCACCGACTGCTGCTTGCCAGTGGCTTTGTCTTTGGCCGATACGTGCAGGATGCCGTTGGCATCGATATCGAAAGTCACTTCGATCTGCGGCACGCCACGTGGCGCCGGTGGGATCTCGGCCAGGTCAAACTTGCCCAGCGACTTGTTGCTGGCGGCTTGCTTACGCTCGCCCTGCAGCACATGAATGGTCACGGCGCCCTGGTTGTCGTCGGCAGTCGAGAACACTTGCGACTTTTTGGTCGGGATAGTGGTGTTTTTCTCGATCAGCGCGGTCATCACGCCACCCATGGTTTCGATACCCAGGGTCAGCGGGCTAACGTCGAGCAGCAAGACGTCTTTCACATCGCCAGACAATACCGCTGCCTGAATCGCCGCGCCCATGGCTACCGCTTCATCCGGGTTAACGTCTTTACGGGCTTCTTTACCGAAGAACTCGGTCACCAGCTTCTGCACCAACGGCATACGGGTCTGACCGCCGACCAGAATCACGTCGTCGATCTTACCAATGTCGATACCCGAGTCTTTCAGCGCAATGCGGCAAGGCTCGATGGTGCGCTGAACCAGGTCCTCTACCAGCGCTTCGAGCTTGGCGCGGGAGATTTTCACGTTCAAGTGCTTAGGACCGGTGGCGTCTGCGGTGATGTACGGCAGGTTCACGTCGGTCTGCAGGCTCGAAGACAGCTCGATCTTGGCTTTTTCAGCGGCTTCTTTCAGGCGCTGCATGGCCAGCGGATCACCCTTAAGGTTCATGCCGCTGTCTTTCTTGAACTCGTCAACCAGGTAGTCGATCAGACGTATATCGAAGTCTTCACCGCCCAGGAAAGTATCGCCGTTGGTGGCCAACACTTCGAACTGGTGCTCGCCATCGACTTCAGCGATTTCGATCACGGAAACGTCGAAAGTACCGCCGCCCAGGTCATAAACGATCACGGTGTGATCGCCCTTGGCCTTGTCCATACCGTACGCCAGAGCTGCTGCGGTTGGTTCGTTGATGATCCGCTTTACGTCCAGACCAGCGATCCGGCCGGCGTCCTTGGTCGCTTGACGCTGACTGTCGTTGAAGTAGGCCGGAACAGTGATCACTGCTTCGGTCACAGCTTCGCCGAGGTAGTCTTCGGCGGTCTTCTTCATTTTCTTCAGAATTTCAGCCGAGATTTGTGGCGGCGACATTTTCTGGCCGTTCACTTCAACCCAAGCATCACCGTTGTCAGCCTTGGCAATCTTGTAAGGCACCATCTTAATGTCTTTCTGAACCACTTCTTCTTCGAAGCGACGACCGATCAAACGCTTCACCGCGTACAGGGTGTTGTGCGGATTGGTCACCGCCTGACGCTTGGCCGACTGACCGACCAGAATCTCGCCATCCGCCGCGTAGGCAATGATCGACGGCGTGGTACGGGTGCCTTCGGCGTTTTCGATAACTTTAACGACACCGTTTTCCATGACCGAAACGCAGGAGTTAGTAGTCCCCAAGTCGATACCGATAATTCTGCCCATCTTCACTCTCCAAAATTCTGTAGTAATTTTTTTTGACTGTTTCGTGGCCGCCCAGCTGCCACAAAAGCGCCTTGGTATACATTCAGGCCTTAGCCAATAGATGGGGCCTGAGGACTAAATTTCAAGCCTGCTCGTCGATAGACGGCGGCGCTTCACTCGGCGCCTTACTGACCACTACCATCGCCGGGCGCAACAGACGACCATTGAGCAAATAGCCCTTCTGGAACACCTTGAGCACGCTGTTGGGCTCTGCATGGGTGCTTTCCTGCATGGCCATGGCTTGGTGATGCTCGGCGTTAAACGGCGCGCCGTGCGGGTCCAGTGTTTCCAACTGATAGCGCTTGAGAGTGTCCTGGAACAACTTCAGGGTCAGTTCCAGACCTTCACGGACTGGCTTGATCGCCTCATCGTCCGGGCTCGACAGCTCAAGGCCACGCTCGAGGCTATCGACCACCGGCAGCAAGTCGCTGGCAAACCGCTCCAAGGCAAACTTGTGGGCCTTTTCAACATCTTGCTCGGCGCGGCGGCGCACGTTTTGCAAATCAGCCGCAACCCGCAAAGCCTGATCGTGGGCATTCGCCAACTGCTCTTCGAGCGCCTGCACGCGAGCCACTAGATCGTCGCTCGATCCACCGTCAGCCGCCGAATTTGCGTCAAAGGCTTGCGCATCAAGGTTCTGTTCGTCAGCCATGCGTCTCTCCTCTCCTATAACAATGCCGTAACAATCCCGAGCCTCAACTCGCATTTCAGCCCTAAATATGGGGACAAATTCTTCAGCTTCAAGGGCCCACAAGGATTGTCAGCGGCAAACAAAACACTGTATAAATAACCAGACAAAGCCTTGGGAGCTGCCGCCATGCTGGTGCATCTTGCTGTACACAACTACGCCATAGTCGAGCATCTCGACCTCGAACTCCACGCCGGCATGTCGGTGATTACCGGCGAAACCGGTGCCGGCAAGTCGATCATGCTCGACGCCCTCGGCCTCGCCCTAGGTGATCGCGCCGACAGCGGCGTGGTGCGCCCCGGCGCCGACAAGACCGACATTCTGGCCAGCTTCGACCTCACCAATATCGCCGACGCCCGTGCCTGGCTGAGCGAACGCGACCTCGACCACGATGGTCCCTGCATCCTGCGTCGGGTGATCACCGCCGAAGGCCGTTCGCGCAGCTACATCAATGGCTCGCCCTGCCCGCAAGGCGACCTCAAAGCCCTCGGCGAGTTGCTGATTGACATTCACAACCAGCACGAACACCAGTCCCTACTGAAACCCGACACCCATCGCCGCCTGCTGGATGAGTACGCCGGCAGCCAGGAACTGGCCCGCCAAGTGCAACTCGCGGCGCAGCGCTGGCGGCAAACCCGCAGCGAACTGGAGCGCCTGTCCAGCGCCAGCGACGAACAGCGCGCCCGTCACCAACTGCTCAGCTACCAACTGGAAGAACTGGACAACCTCGCCCTCGGCGACAGCGAACTGAGCCAACTGGAGCAGGACTACAAAGCCCTGACCAATGCCGAAAGCCTGCTCAGCGCCTGCCGACTGGTACTCGAGCACTGCAGCGAGCACGACAGCGGCAATGTGCTCTCAACCCTGACCTCCAGCCTGCAGCGCCTCGCGCCCTTCAATGGCAGCGCCAGCGCCATTGGCGAGGCCGTCAACCTGCTGGCCAGCGCGCAGATTCAGGTCGAAGAGGCGGTCGGCGAGCTGAACCGCTTCCTCGATCATTTCGACGCCGACCCGGCCCGCCAGCAACTGCTGGAAGAACGCCTCGATGTGATCTACACCCTGGCGCGTAAACACCGGATTCAACCGAGCGAACTGGGCGCATTACAGCAGCAGCTGTTTGATGAACTCGAAAGCCTGAATGCCGACGACCAAGCCACCGAGCGCCTGGCCGAGGAACTGGCCGCTTACGCCCGCCACTACCAGGAAAAGGCCAGCGAACTCAGCCAACTGCGCCATGCCGCCGCCTCTTTACTGGCCGCCGCCGTGGAAACCGAAATCCAGCGCCTGGGCATGCCCGGCGGGCGTTTCAATATTGAGTTGCGCAGCACCAACGGTGCCGAGCCGCATCCCCAAGGTCTCGAGCAGGTGGAATTACTGGTCAGCGCCAACCCCGGCCTGCCACTCAAGGCCCTGGCCAAAGTGGCCTCGGGCGGTGAGCTGTCGCGCATCAGCCTGGCGATTCAGGTGATCACCGCACAAACCTCACGGGTGCCCACACTAGTCTTCGACGAAGTGGACGTCGGCATCGGCGGCCCCACCGCCGAAGTGGTCGGGCAACTGCTGCGCCGCCTCGGCGAACGCGGCCAGGTGCTTACCGTCACCCATTTACCCCAGGTGGCGGCTCAAGGTCATCACCATCTATTTGTGCACAAGGCCCGCGGCAGCGATGCCACCCACACCGCCGTCGCGCACCTGGCGAGCGAACAGCGAGTGGAAGAGATCGCCCGCATGCTTGGCGGCGTTGACCTCACCAACGAATCGCTGGCACACGCGAGAAAAATGATCAGCACCGCGCAAGGCTGAGTTTCAACAACGCCAGAACGCACAAAGGCGACCCACGGGTCGCCTTTGTTGTTTTGCCAGGATGCTTATTTTTTCTTGCGCACGTAAAGCACCAGGTTGTGATCGACTAACTCAAAACCGTGCTCACTGACGATCTCTTTTTGCCGACGCTCAATCTCAGAGTCAATGAACTCGATCACCTCTCCGGTCTCAACACAGACCATATGGTCGTGGTGCCCACCGTCAGCCAACTCGAACACCGCATGACCGCCATCAAAGTTGTGGCGCACCACTAAACCGGCAGCCTCAAACTGGGTCAGCACGCGATAAACCGTGGCCAGGCCAACGTCCTCACCGGACTCCATCAGCGCCTTGTAAACCTCTTCCGCACTCATATGTCGGCGCTCGGCCGAATCGAGCATCTGCAGAATTTTGACCCGCGGCAGGGTCACTTTCAGGCCAACTTTGCGTAGCTCGCTATTTTCAACCATGGTCAGCTTTCTCACGGATGCTGCTTCGCAGCTTCCTTTAATGCAGGTATGATCGGGGTT
>C687J26845_10000664_pt1 | contig 22359 bp, 24 predicted proteins | sample RifCSPlowO2_12_FD_26845 | JGI IMG/M metagenome (IMG submission 26845)
TGGTGGGTCGTGTGGGATTCGAACCTACGACCAATTGGTTAAAAGCCAACTGCTCTACCAACTGAGCTAACGACCCAATGCAGGGCGCATGATACTGATTTAATTCAGGAAATCAACACCCGGAGCAAATTTTTAGCGATACCGGGTCGGATCGGCCACCGCCGCTGCGGCAAAACCGGCCGCACGCAGACGACAGCTATCGCACTTGCCGCAGGCACGACCTTGCTCATCGGCCTGGTAGCAGGACACCGTCAGCGCGTAATCCACGCCATGGCGCATGCCGGCCTGGACGATCTCGGCCTTGCTCATGTTCTGCAGCGGCGCCTGGATACGGAAACCCTGGCCTTCGACACCGGCCTTGGTCGCCAGGTTGGCCATGCGCTCGAAGGCCGCAATGAACTCGGGACGGCAATCCGGGTAGCCGGAATAGTCCACCGCATTGACCCCGATGAAGATATCGCGCGCGCCCAGCACCTCGGCCCAGCCCAGGGCCAGGGAGAGAAACACGGTATTGCGCGCCGGCACATAGGTGACCGGGATGCCTTCGCCGGGGCTTTCCGGCACCGCGATACTGCTGTCGGTCAGTGCCGAACCACCGATGCCATCGAGACTCAGGCCGATCACCTTGTGCTCGACCACCCCCAAGTGCCTCGCCACCCGCTCGGCCGCCTGCAATTCGGCGCGATGGCGCTGGCCATAGTCGAAGCTCATGCTGTAGCAGCTGTAGCCCTCGGCCTTGGCCAGAGCCACCACGGTGGCCGAATCGAGGCCACCGGAGAGAAGAATTACCGCTTTCTTGTCGCTCATATCAATGTCCCGGCTCGTCATTCCAGAGAATCTTGTGCAACTGCATTTGCAGGCGCACGGGCAGGTTGTCGGCGACGATCCAGTCAGCCAGCAAACGCGCGCTCAACTCATGGTGGCTCGGCGAGAACAACACTTCACCGGCGCGCTCGTGCAAACGGTACTGAATCAGCTTGGTCACCGCCCAGTCATAGTCTTCGCGCGAACAAATCACGAACTTGACCTGGTCGTTCGCCGTCAGCAACTCGATATTCTCATAACGGTTGCGCGCCACTTCTGCCGAACCGGGGGTCTTCAGGTCGAGCACCTTGCTCACCCGCGGATCGACCGCCGATACATCCAGCGCGCCGCTGGTTTCCAGCGACACCTGATAACCGGCATCGCACAGACGCTTGAGCAGAGGGATGCAGTTGGGTTGCGCCAGCGGCTCGCCACCGGTGACACAGATATAGCGCGGCTTGTAGCCGGCAATCTGCTCGACGATGGCGTCCAGCGACATGACTTCGCCGCCACTGAAGGCGTAGGCGGTGTCGCAGTACTGACAGCGCAGGGGACAGCCGGTCAGGCGAACGAACACGGTCGGCAAGCCGGCGGTGCGCGTCTCGCCCTGCAGCGAGTAGAAAATCTCGGTAATTCGCAGGGTATCTTGCATATCAGCCACGGGCGTGACGGCTAAACAGGCCATCCGCCTCCGTTGCGGGAAAAGGGGCGCGGATTGTAACGAAAAAACCCGCGCCAGGCGCGGGTTTATCACTACAGCTTGCAGCTTTCAACTTAAGAATTGCAGTTGATTGCTTATGGCATCCGCTGCAAATCCCGCTGCGCCAGCTGCGCTGCAGAACTTCCCGGATACTTCGCAATCACCTGCTGCAGAATGCCTTTGGCCTTGTCTGTGTTGCCCAGACGCATTTCGACGTCAGCAAGCTTGAACAACGAATCCGGCACCTTGGCATGTTGCGGATAGGACTGACTGACCTGAGCGAAGGCCTTACCGGCAGCCTGCAGATCGCCTTTGGCCAGGTTCACCTCACCCAACCAGTACTGGGCATTACCGGCATATTGGCTATTCGGGTATTTACGCACAAAGGCAGTAAACGCCTGGCTGGCCTTGTCGAAATCCTTGGCCTTGATCAGATCGAAGGCAGCGTCATAAAACAGCTTCTCCTTCTCTGGGTCAGCCGGGCCATTGCTAGCCGGAGCCGGAGCCGGCGCTTGCGTCTGGCCAGCAGTAGCTGGCGGACTAGCATTAGCGCTGGCAGCACCAGCGGCTGGGGAATTCTGGGTGGCTGCAGCACCTGCCGCTCCACTACTCAAGCGCCGATCAAGATCCTGGTAACGCTCCAGGCTTTCTTGTTTCAACCGCTGAATTTCATTCTGTTGCTCTTCGAGCAACCCGCGCAGTTGCGCGATTTCTTGCTGCATCTGTTGCAACTGGGTAAACACCATGCCTTGCGCCGAGGTCGGGGTTTCAGCCCCTCCCCCAGCGTAGGCGCCGGACGTGCCATAACCAGAAGGAGGATAACTATTACTGCCATAATCGGCATTGTTATCCACCACAGGAACCTCAGCCCAAGCCAAAAACGGCAGGCAGAGGGCCAAAACAGTCAAAGCACGACGGCAGGTATGCATGGCTATTACTTACGCAGTTCTACGCGGCGGTTCTGAGCCCAGGATTGCTCGTCGTTGCCAGTGGCAATCGCACGCTCTTCACCATAGGAAACCAGTTCCAGCTGAGCAGGGGAAACACCTTGCAGCACCAGGTAGCGTTGAACGGCTTTCGAACGACGCTCGCCCAGAGCCATGTTGTACTCACGGGTACCGCGCTCGTCAGCGTGGCCTTCCAGAACGACGCGAGCGCCATTGCCTTTCAGGTCTTTAGCGTGAACGTCGAGTGCGCGCATGGCTTCGGCTTTCAGGTCGGAGCTGTCGTATTCGAAGTAGAACGTGGTGATAGCGCGCAGAGCAGCTTCTTCGCTCAGGCTGCCATCTACGGAACCAGCGTCAGCGCCGTAACCGGCGTTCGGATCTACAGCGTCGCCTTCACCAGCAGCATCGCCGCCTTTGGACGAACAACCAACAACAACGGCCAGAGCCAGACCCAGTGCAGCAAATTTGCCAAACTTCAGCATTTCCATCATGTAACTCCTAATGAACCCCAGTGTGTTAAGCAGTATTTCATAGCAATAAAACGGTGTAGCGCCGCATCAGTTCAGGTAGGGGGACCAGGAAGGCTCTCGAACTTCGCCTTGAGCGGTAGGAAGAGGGAGCCTCACGCGCCCATTGATAGACGCCAACATCAAGACTCCCCGACCCTGCTGGCGGGTCGCGTAGATTAGCATGGTGCCGTTGGGCGCAACAGTGGGTGACTCATCCAAACTTGTGTCGGAAAGAATGCGCAAATTGCCACGCTGCAGGTCCTGGGCCGCTACCTTGAACACGGTGAAACCATCCTGGCGATGGATCATCACCAGGGTTTTCTCATCCGCCGAGAGTTTCGGGTTGGCGTTGTAGTTACCAACGAAGGTCACCCGCTCCACCGCTCCGCTGTTGATGTTGGTCTTATAGATCTGCGGCTTACCGGATCGATCCGAGGTGAAGTAGAGGGTATTGCCATCCTTGCCCCAGAACGGTTCGGTATCGATTGCACCCTGATTGGTGACACGCCGGATCTGCCGCGACCCCATGTCCATCACATAGATTTCCGGGTTGCCATCGCGGGACAGCACAAACGCCAGCCGACCACCATCCGGCGACCAGGCTGGCGCGCCGTTGAGGCCGTCAAAATTGGTGATCTGCTCGCGCCGCCCGGTGTCGATATGCTGAACGAAGATACGCGGACGCTTCTGCTCGAACGACACATAGGCGATCCGACGGCCATCCGGGGCAAACGACGGCGACAGGATCGGCTCACGCGATTGCAACAAGGTCACCGCACGAGCACCGTCGTAGTCGGAACGCTGCAGGGTGTAACGGGTATTGTTGACCGAGAAGCGCTCGGCAGTGACATAGAGCATGCGCGTGGAAAACGCGCCCTTGACCCCGGTCAGCTTCTCGAACGACAGATCGGCGATATGGTGCGCCATGTCACGCAACTGATCAGGAGTGCCGCCGACGCTGCCGGTCAGCACCTGCTGTTCGGTGGCCACATTGAACAGGGCGAACTGCACCTGCAAACGACCGCCACTGGGCACGACACTGCCAACCAATACATATTGCGCGCCCAGGGCTTTCCANTCGCGGTAGATGATCTCACTGGCCTGACTCGGCANGCTGATCATGTTCTGCCGCGGGATCGGCTCGAACACCCCCGAATTGCGCAGATCATTGCCGACGATCTCGGCCATGTCCTCCGGCAGTACTGTTCCGCCTTGCCAGCCGAATGGCACGACTGCGATAGGGGTCGCACGGTCAGTACCAGTGCTGATCACCAAGGGGTCAGCCGCCTGCACCGAGCCGACCAACATGGCCAGACCGAGCAGGACGATACGCATCAGGGTATTCACAGACCTAAATCCTCCGGTTTGAAGATGACGCCACGCTGCCTGTACATACTGTCAAAGGTCGCGCGATCCAATTGTTGCATCTCAGCGATACGGCCAACGTTACGCACCGCTTGTATTGCGGAATTGTCGAATGGCGCATCGCCACTGGAGCGGGTGACACTGGCGTTGATGATGGTGCCATCGGGCAACATCTCGATCAGCACTTCTACACTCATGCCGTTACGCGCCGATGGCGGCCTGCGCCACTGTTCACTGACCAACTTGACGATCAAATCATCGAGATTGCCGGCAACCTGGTCGCCTACTTCATCGGCCAGTGCTTGCTGACGACCGACATCCTCGGATAACAGTTCGGCCAATGCGGCGGCTTTCTTGTCTTCGGTGGCCTTGCGCTGAGCCGCCTCGGCTGCCTTTTTCTTGGCATCATCCGCGGCTTTTTTCTTGGCCGCTTCGGCTACGGCTTTTTTCTTCGCCTCTTCGGCGGCTTTCTTCTTGGCGTCTGCTGTCGCTTTCTTCTTGGCGTCTTCGGCAGCTTTCTTCTTCGCCGCTTCATCCGCCGCTTTTTTCTTGGCGATAGCGGCTAGCTTTTTCTGCTCCGCGGCCTTCTTTTCTGCATCAGACTTCTTCGCCGCATCGGCTTTCTTTGCCGCATCGGCCTTTCGAGCCTCTTCGGCCTTCTTTTGTTCCGCAGCCTTTGCCGCAACAGCCAGTTTTTCCTGCTCGGCCTTTTTCTGTTCCAGCTGTTCGGTTTCATAGATTGGCGCGGTGGTTTTCTTGGTCTCACCGGCAATTTTCTGGTTGGTCTGGGTGGTTGCCTGACTCTGCGACTTCAGCTGATACAGGGTCGCCTGGACGATTGGCCGGGCCGGCGGCAAGTCCGGAGCAAAGGCAAAACTGACGAACAGCATGGCGAACATCAGGACATGCAGCGCCACAGCCCAGAGCACAGGCCAAAACAGGCTTTCCGAAGGTGAAGGCTCACGTTGCTGCCGCATCAGGGGGCCTCGGTAATCAGCCCGACGTTACCCACGTCGGCCTGCTGCAAGCCACCCATGGCCAGCATCACGGTTCCGTAATCGACCGCCTTGTCGCCGCGCACGAACACCTGCACCTGCTTACCCTGAGCACGGCTCTGATTGATGATCGCGGTCACTGCCCTGGTCATTTCTTCCAGGGTCATGGCTTGATCCTGCACGGTATCGACATCGACTTCCGTGCCCATATTCCAGTAGTAGGACTTGTCGGCCTTGATCGAGATCGTCAGTACCTGGGCGTTGTTATCCTGTGGCAAGACCTCACTGCTGACCTGCGGCAGATCGACCTTGACCCCTTGGTTGAGCATTGGCGCGGTCACCATGAAGATCACCAGCAGCACCAACATCACATCGATGTAAGGCACCACATTCATCTCGGAAACGGGCTTGCGTCTGTTGCGAATTCTGGCCATGGCTTGAAACCTATCTTGAGAGTGCCTAAGGCTTAGTCGTCGCTGGTATGGACTTTACGGTGCAGGATCGCCTGGAACTCGTCGGCAAAGGTGTAGTAACGGCCGATCAGCATCTCGCCGCGTGAGGAGAAACGGTTGTAGGCGATTACCGCAGGGATCGCCGCAAACAGGCCGATGGCGGTGGCGATCAGCGCTTCGGCGATACCCGGCGCCACAGTGGCCAGGGTCGCTTGCTGCACCTGGGCCAGACCGCGGAAGGAGTTCATGATCCCCCACACGGTGCCGAACAGGCCGATATAGGGGCTNGTGGAACCGACGGTGGCGAGGAACGGCAGGCTCTGCTCGAGCTTCTCTTCTTCACGCGAGATGGCCACGCGCATGCCGCGGGCCACACCGTCCATTACCGCATCGGGGTCGACGCCCTGCTGCTGACGCAGACGGGAGAACTCCTTGAAACCGGCACGAAAGATCTGCTCCAGCCCCGAGTCAGGATCCGGATTACTGCCCGCCTGACGATACAGCTTGGACAAATCGATACCGGACCAGAAACGCTCCTCGAAATTGTCCAGCGCGCGCTTGGCGGCACGCAGCAAGGTGCTGCGCTGGAAAATCATGACCCACGAGGTGACCGAGGCGGCCACCAGCGTCAACATAACCAGCTGCACCACCAGGCTGGCATTGCTGATCAGACTCCACATCGACATATGGTCAACGGTGTTGGCTTCCACGCTTACTCTCCTGCTTTGGCTATATCCGCGTCGCTCAGGCCGGCAAAGGCCGCGCGCAGAGCTTCGGGAATAGCCCGGGGTTTCAAATTGTCGGCGCGCACACAGGCCACCAGGAACTGCCCTTCACAGAGCAGCGCATNATCCGTGGCCCGCCTGACCTGCTGACGAAAACGCAGNCTGGCACGGTTTAATTCCATTACTTGCGCACTTACCAGCAACTCATCATCCAGGCGCGCCGGCGCGTGATAGCGCGTNTCACTGGAATGCACGACGAATAACAGGCCCTCACCCGCCAGCGTCGACTGGGCAAAGCCCAGGTCGCGCAGCCGCTCGGTGCGAGCCCGCTCCATGAATTTGAGGTAATTGACGTAGTAGACGATACCGCCTGCATCGGTGTCTTCGTAATAAACCCGACAGCGATGAGCGAAAGGCNGAACTCCGTTTTGCGCGTGCATACTCTAGTGCTAGCTCCTGAACTTGCCAATCACTGACAGCAAGTATTTTTGCTTACTCGCCATCGGCAGCAAACAAGTCGACGGACGGCAAGTCGCCCATGCGTTTCGGCATATTCAGGCCGAAATGCAGGTAGGCATGCCGGGTTACCACGCGCCCGCGCGGGGTACGCATGATGTAGCCCTGCTGAATNAGGTAGGGCTCCAGTACATCTTCGATGGTGTGGCGCTCTTCACTGATCGCCGCAGCCAGACTGTCGACCCCCACGGGGCCACCATCGAATTTCTCGATCATGGTCAGCAGCAGCCGGCGATCCTGGTGATCGAAACCGCGCTCGTCGACATCCAGCAGGTTGAGTGCCGAGTCGGCAATCTGCCGGGTGATATNGCCCTGGCCACGCACCTGGGCGAAATCCCGCACCCGGCGCAGCAGGCGGTTGGCGATGCGCGGCGTACCGCGGGCGCGCCGGGCGATCTCGAAGGCGCCCTGGGCCTCGATCGGCAAACCGAGAATGCCCGCCGAACGCGTGACGATGGTGGTCAGGTCCTCGGTGTTGTAGAACTCCAGGCGCTGGACGATACCGAACCGATCGCGCAACGGATTGGTCAGCATGCCGGCGCGGGTGGTGGCGCCGACCAGGGTGAAGGCCGGCAGGTCGAGCTTGATCGAACGCGCGGCAGGGCCTTCGCCGATCATGATATCCAGCTGGAAATCTTCCATCGCCGGGTACAGCACTTCTTCGACGATCGGCGACAGGCGATGGATTTCATCGATGAACAGCACATCGCCCGGCTCAAGATTGGTCAGCAGCGCGGCCAGATCGCCCGGTCGCTCCAGCACGGGGCCAGAAGTGCTCTTGATCGACACGCCCATTTCCTGGGCGATGATATTGGCCAGGGTGGTCTTGCCGAGCCCCGGCGGACCGAAGATCAGGGTGTGATCGAGGGCTTCGCTGCGCCCCCTGGCGGCCTGGATAAACAGCTCCATCTGTTCGCGCACGCTCGGTTGACCGATGTAGTCGGCCAGCCTCAACGGACGAATGGCACGATCCACCTGCTCATCGCGGTCGCGGCTAGTGGCGGTGATCAGGCGGTCTGCTTCGAGCATCGAGAGTTACACCATTCCCTTCAGGGCACGACGGATCATATCTTCACTGCTCAGCCCATCTTGCTTGATCGCGGAGACTGCGCGGCTGGCTTCTTGCGGCTTGTAACCGAGGGAAATAAGCGCACTGACTGCATCATTCTCCGCATGTGGGACTGTGCCGGCAGCGCGAGGTTCAACGACCAGGGTCGCCATGCCCGGCACGGCCTCCCAGGCCTTGAAGCGATCTTTCAATTCAACCAACAGGCGTTCGGCGGTTTTCTTGCCGACCCCGGGGATTTTCACCAGCACCGAGGTGTCTTGCGCCTGCACGCAGCGCACCAGCTCATCGACCTCCAGCCCGGACATCAAGGCCAGCGCCAGTTTCGGGCCGACGCCGTTAAGCCGGATCAGCTCGCGAAACAGCTGGCGCTCACGCTTCTCGAAGAAGCCGTAAAGCAGGTGTGCATCTTCACGNACCACCAGGTGAGTGTGCAGGGTCAAGGGTTCGCCGACTGCCGGCAAACGGTACAAGGTTGTCATGGGCACTTCCAGCTCATAGCCCAGGCCATTCACATCCAGAATCAAATGCGGCGGCTGCTTCTCCGCCAGGGTGCCGCACAAACGTCCAATCACCGCTGCTTTCCTTGAGTAACGCTATAAACGAAGGCGGCCACCGCGCCGCTTGGCAGCGACCAGACCGTGTGGAATCAGGCTTTGACGGTGATGGGCATGACACAGCGCAATCGCCAGGGCATCCGAGGCATCGATCTGCGGCTTCTGCATCAGCTTGAGCAAGTGCATGACCATCATCTGCACCTGCTCTTTATCGGCGCCGCCGCTGCCGGCAATCGCCTGCTTGACCTGGGTTGCGGTGTACTCGGCGATATCCAGCCCCGCCTCGATCCCCGCCACGATAGCCACACCACGGGCCTGGCCGAGCTTGAGTGCCGAGTCCGGGTTGCGCGCCATGAATACCTGCTCGATCCCCATGGTCACCGGCCCGTAGGTCTCGATCACCTCGCGTACGCCGCGAAAAACGATTTGCAGACGCTCCGGCATCGAGCCGCTGCCGGTACGAATACAGCCCGAGGCGACATATTCACAACTGCGTCCGGTATCACGCACCACACCATAACCGGTGATACGTGAACCGGGGTCGATACCGAGGATCAACGTCATGCCCTACCATCCGCCCGAGTTGTCGACCAAAGCCGGCAACCATACTGTTTATCTATCCAGTTGGCGAGTATAGGGCCAGCCTTCGGTGCCGTCACCCACATGGCAATCATAAAAAACCGGAAGCCCCTGAGTTACACCCTCCCTGCAACTTCCGACCCTTATCACTCAACTACCAATCAACCAAGCTGCTCCATGATCTCGTCGGGAATCTCGGCGTTGTGGTAGACGTTCTGCACGTCGTCGAGGTCTTCCAGCATGTCGANCAGCTTGATCACTNTCTGNGCNGTTTCCAGGTCAGTGACGGGCGCACTGATCGACGGGATCATCGCCACTTCGGCCTCGTCACCCTTGAACCCGGCATTGCCCAGCGCCTCGTTTACCGCATGGAAGTCGGCGAACGCGGTATAGACCTCGACTGAACCGTCCTCGCCGCTGACGATATCGTCGGCACCGGCTTCCAGTGCCGCCTCCATCAAGGCGTCTTCATCGACCCCCGGGGCATAGCTGATCTGCCCTTTGCGCTCGAACATATAGGCCACCGAGCCATCGGTACCCAGATTACCGCCACACTTGGTAAAGGCATGCCGCACTTCTGCGGCCGTGCGATTGCGATTATCGGTCATGGCTTCGACGAAGATCGCCACGCCACTGGGCGCATAGCCTTCGTAGCTCAGCTCGACCATGTTGTCGGCTTCGTCGGAACCCACACCGCGGGCGATCGCCCGGTCGATGGTGTCACGGGTCATGTTGGCGGTCAGCGCCTTGTCCACGGCCAGGCGCAGACGCGGATTGTCCGCCGGCAGACCACCGCCTTTGGCGGCGACCGTCAGCTCACGGATGAGCTTGGTGAAAATCTTGCCGCGTTTGGCGTCTTGACGTCCTTTGCGGTGTTTGATGTTGGCCCATTTGGAATGACCAGCCATAACTCACTCCGTCTTCAATTCAACTCGGGTTGCGTAACAGCCATAACGAAGAAGCCTGGCAAACCCAGGCTCCTTGTCGTCGGCAAGGCTTATTCGGCCTTGGGCTGCTCGCGCAGGCGAATGTGCAACTCGCGCAACGCCTTGGCATCCACCACACCCGGCGCCTGAGTCATGACGCAGGCCGCGCTCTGGGTTTTCGGGAAGGCGATCACTTCNCGGATCGACTGGGCGCCGGTCATCAGCATCACCAGACGATCAAGACCGAAAGCCAGGCCACCGTGCGGCGGCGCACCGTACTTCAGTGCATCGAGGAGGAAGCCGAACTTCTCCTGCTGCTCCTCCTCGCTGATGCCGAGCACGCGGAACACCGCCTGCTGCATGCCCTTGTCGTGGATACGGATCGAGCCGCCGCCCAACTCGGTGCCGTTGAGCACCATGTCATAGGCACGCGACAAGGCGACCGCCGGGTTGGCTTGCAGTTCGGCAGCCGTGCAGCTCGGCGAAGTGAAGGGGTGGTGCAACGAGGTCAGGCTGCCGTCATCACTCTCCTCGAACATCGGGAAGTCGACGACCCACATCGGCGCCCATTCGCAGGTCAACAGATTGAGATCGTGGCCCAGCTTGATGCGCAGCGCGCCCAGGGCTTCGCTGACGATCTTGGCCTTGTCGGCGCCGAAGAACACGATATCGCCATCGACCGCACCGACGCGATCGAGGATCACGTTGAGGTTGTCCAGCGGGATGTTCTTGACGATCGGCGACTGCAGGCCTTCAACGCCATTGGCGCGCTGGTTGACCTTGATATAGGCCAACCCGCGGGCGCCGTAGATGCCGACAAACTTGGTGTAATCGTCGATCTGCTTGCGTGGCATGCTCGCCCCGCCCGGTACGCGCAACGCGGCGACGCGGGACTTGGGGTCGTTGGCCGGACCGCTGAACACCTTGAAATCGACGTCCGTGAGCTGATCGGCGACATCCACCAGCTCCAGCGGAATGCGCAGGTCTGGCTTGTCCGAACCATAGCGGCGCATGGCCTCGGCGAAGGTCATGTGCGGGAAGTCGGTGAACTCCACATCCAGCACTTCGCGGAACAGCTGGCGGATCATCTTCTCGGTGATGCCCATGATGTCGGCTTCATCGAGGAAACTGGTCTCGATGTCGATCTGGGTGAACTCCGGCTGGCGGTCGGCGCGCAGGTCTTCATCGCGGAAGCACTTGGCGATCTGGTAGTAGCGGTCGAAGCCGGCGACCATCAGCAATTGCTTGAACAGCTGCGGCGACTGCGGCAGGGCGAAGAAGCTGCCGGCATGGGTGCGGCTCGGCACCAGGTAGTCACGCGCGCCTTCCGGGGTGGCGCGGGTGAGGATCGGCGTTTCCACGTCGAGGAAGCCGTTGTCGTCCAGGTAGCGACGGATGCTGGTGGTGATACTCGAACGCAGCTTCAGCTTGGCCGCCATTTCCGGGCGCCGCAGGTCGATGAAGCGGTAACGCAGGCGGGTCTCCTCGCCGACATCGGTGTACTCGTTGAGCGGGAACGGCGGGGTTTCCGCCTCATTGAGCACTTCCAGTTCATAGCCCAGCACCTCGATGGCGCCGCTGGCCATGTTGGCATTGCGCGCACCGTCCGGACGCAGACGTACCTTGCCGGTAATTTTCACCACATATTCGCTGCGCACCCTGTCGGCGACGGCAAAGGTCTCGGCGCGATCGGGGTCGAACACCACCTGAGCCAGACCCTCGCGATCACGGATATCGAGGAAGATCACTCCGCCATGGTCACGGCGGCGATGGACCCAGCCGCAAAGGGTGACTTCCTGGCCGTCCAGGCTCTCGTTCAGTTGGCCGCAATAATGGCTGCGCATCATGGTGGTAATCGCTTCTCTTGAGTCTTGAATTCGTTGGGCCGCGTGGAGTGAGGCGCTTGTCCGGGGCCATGCCTGCCGGCAGGTTCACGCGGTATTTTCTGCAATTGCAACAGTCGGCGGGGCCAGCAATCGACCAACGGCGCGCTTGCGCCAGACCGCCATCAACCCGCGTTTCGCGGCAAAGCGCGGGATTATATATGGTTAAGCCGTCACTTGCAGCCGCCACCCCCCTGGAGCCTGTCGGACCAGGGACTGTCCTGCCGCGAAAAAGCCCGACAGGCTCCTGACGCTTTTGTCCGGCCGCCTATACTCAGCTCCACCTTTACGGAGATCGCTCATGCCCCCCTCCAGCCCTGTCGACCTGCCCAATGATGTACTGGATGACTTTCGCCAGGAAACCGCAGAGCAGTTTCAGCGCAGCGAACAACTGCTCATCGAGCTGGAGCACTGTCCCGACGATAGAGAAAAGCTGCACGACCTGTTTCGCCAGGTTCATACCATCAAGGGCAACCTGGGCTATATCGGCCTGAACGCGCTAATGCCCCTACCGCAGGCCATGGAAGACGTTCTGGCCTGCTTGCGCGAGGCACGCTTGAACTTTGACAGCCTGCTTGGCGACATTCTGCTGGTAACCCTGGACCACCTCAAAGAGCTGATAGCGCAAGGCCTGGGCGGTTCCCCTGCCCGCCTCGACCACCTGCAGTTCGACACGCTCAGTCAAGCCTTGCGCACACTGGCGACGGCTCCTGCTGCCCGACAGACGGAGGTCCGCCGCGCGCTCCTGCAGCAGCTCGACCCCAACAACCAGCTGCCCGCCCCCACAACTTCAGGCGCCCCACAGGCTGCCGGACTGCTCGAGCAGCACGGCATTGCGCTGGACGAAGACCTGCTGTTCTTCATCGAACTGATGCAAGCCAGCGAGCGGCGCTCGCGCTATTGGCAGGGCCGAGGCTTGCGCCAACTGGACCTGGCCCTGGCCATCAACCAGCACGGCAATACACCGGAATACCCGGCGCAACTGGCAGCTGCCGTCTGCCTGCATGACCTGGGCATGGCCTTTCTGCCCCTGGACACGCTGCACAAGGAAGCCCGCCTCACCCACGAAGAACGCCAGCAGATGCAATCGCACCCGCGCCTGGCTTATGACCTACTGAAACGCCTGCCTGACTGGGAGGCAGCGGCCAACATCGTCCTGCAACACCAGGAGCATGTCGACGGCAGCGGTTATCCAGGAGCCCTGCAGGAGCCCGATATCCGCCCCGGCGCCCTGATTCTCAATATTGTCGACACCTTCGATGCACGCACCCATGAACGCGCCCACCAAACCCTGAGCAAGCGCCCATTACTGCGTGCCATCCTGGAAATCAACGGCCTCATAGGTCGCCAGTTCAGCCCGTATTGGGTCGACGTCTTCAACCGCACCCTCCAGCAACACCCGACCCTCGCGCACCGCTAGCAGGCCGCTGAGAACGCAGCCGAGGCGAGGCAAAAACAGGCGCAACGCAGCGTCGCGGAGTAACAACCGAAGGCTGGCCCGCAAGACGAGCGAAGCGAGTCAAAAGCGCAGTTTACGTGGTGTAAATGAGCATTTTGACGGGGGCGCCTAGCCTGGGCTCGCACCCGAGCCTGTTTTTAACGACGAATCGGCAACGCAGCAGGTAGTTTTTCAATAACCTGCTAACCCCTTGCGCCAGACAGCCACGCCGGCCTAGGCTCGCCCGCAGACCCACCGACCACTCATCGACAGTCATACACCGTCGAGCACAGGCTCGACTCAGGGAGTCATATGCAATCGCTTGCAGGCAAGGTAGCCGTAATAACCGGCGCGGGTTCAGGCATTGGCCGCGCGCTCGCCGAATTGCTGGCCAAGGAAGGCTGCCACCTGGCGCTGGCCGACATTAATGCCGCCAACCTGGAAAGCATCACCAGCGCCCTGCGCCAACAGGACCGCCAGGTCAGCAGCCACATCCTCGATGTAGCCGATCGCGCGGCCGTCTTCGCCTTTGCCGACACCGTACTGACCCACCACGGCAGCGCTCACCTGGTCATCAATAACGCCGGCGTGGCCGTGTCACAAACCATTGCGAACCTCAGCTATGAGGACTTCGAATGGATAATGGGCATCAATTTCTGGGGCGTCGTGCATGGCACCAAAGCCTTCCTGCCCCACCTGCTGGAACACAACGCAGGTCACATCATCAATGTTTCCAGCATTTTCGGCATCGTCAGCATGCCCTCGCAGGGGGCGTATAACGCCAGCAAGTTTGCCGTCCGCGGTTTTACCGAAGCCTTGCGCCAGGAACTGCACAACAGCAACGTACAGGTCAGCTGCGTTCACCCTGGCGGGATCAAGACCGACATCGCCCGCTCGGCGCGCTTTTACCAGGGCATCAACGGCAAATGCGACGCCAGCCGGGCAGCCGCGGACTTCGACAAACTGGCCCGCACCACCCCGGAACAGGCTGCCAGGGTTATCGTCGATGGACTCAAAGCCAAACGCCCACGCATCCTGATCGGCAACGACGCCCGCCTCCTCGACTGGATTCAACGCCTGCTGCCGAGCGCCTACCCCAGGCTGCTGGCCAGACTGATGCGCAGGAACTGAACCCCATAGCATCAAACAATGACGCTTATTGACATAAGCCAAGATCAAGCATGCAGCCCCTATGCTAGGCTCCGCGCATTGCGGAGCCAGACAAGCTCCGGGCCATCTGAAAGGAGAAATGCCATGGAAATCAATATCGGAATCGCNGAGCAGGATCGCGCCGCCATCGCCGAGGGCTTGTCCCGACTGCTCGCCGACACTTATACCCTGTATCTGAAAACCCACAATTTCCACTGGAACGTCACCGGCCCGATGTTCAACACCCTGCACCTGATGTTCGAAGGGCAATACACCGAGCTGTCACTGGCCGTCGACCAGATCGCCGAACGCATCCGCGCCCTGGGCTTCCCGGCACCCGGCACCTACGCCGCCTATGCACGCCTGTCCTCGATCAAAGAAGAAGAAGGCGTGCCAAGCGCGGCCGACATGATCAAACAACTGGTTCAGGGCCAGGAGGCCGTAATCCGCACCGCTCGCGGGATCTTCCCCTTGCTCGACAAGGTCAGCGACGAACCTACCGCAGACGTATTGACCCAGCGCATGCAAGTGCATGAGAAAACCGCCTGGATGCTGCGCAGCCTGCTCGACGCCTGACAGGCCTCCAAGCCCAACNCCCGTACTGATTGAAACNATCAGCAGGTAACGACCACTCCCGGTCTTTGCCTGGAACCTGCACCGAGGTCGCCCTGGGCCGAAATGTGCCTAGGCGCTAGACAGCGCTTGTTCTATGCTTCAGCCATCCGCAACTTGCCACAGTGACATGCATGAGCAAGCCAAACAAAACCCCGAGCATTCTTGAGCGCTACCCGGAAGACACGCGCGAGGCGGCGGCCCTGCTGAAGCAGGCCGTGCCCTTGATGATGCGTCATGGCATACCACCTAATCCGCTGCACTACGCGCTTTGGTATACCTACAGCCAAGGCCAGGAGCCGGAGCTCAATCGTCGCCTGGACAAGATCGTCACGGATTTCGACAGCTTCCCCGCAGAAGCAGCCGTCAAATTGTTCCGCGACTACGTCATTCGTCACGAACTCGAAGAAGCCCGCGCGGGCCAACAACAAGTCATCGAACTGGTCGACGGCATCGAAGACGATGTTTCGCTCAGCGTGGCCGGTAGCCACCACTATCAAGCCAGCTTGGAGCAGGGGCTCGCCGCCCTGAAAGAGCCAATCATCGATGACCTGCCCAACGTATTGAACGACCTGCAACAAAGCACCCAACTGATGCAGGATCAGCAAGAGAAATTCCTCTACCGCATACGCGCCGCGCAGAACGAGATCCAACACTTGCGCGGCCAGCTGGAGCGCGCCCACGTCGCGGCAACCCTCGACAGCCTGACCCAGGTATTCAACCGACATGCCTTCACCCGCCTGCTGGAACAGGCACTGACTGGCGAACACCAGGGTGTGGCCCTGGTGATGCTGGATATCGACCACTTCAAACAGTTCAACGATCAATATGGTCATCCGCTGGGCGATCGGGTTCTCCAGCATGTCGGCCAACTGCTGCGCGATGCACTGCCGCCACGCGCTACCGCCGCGCGTTACGGCGGTGAAGAGTTTTGCGTAATTCTTCGCGAGTGCTTCGATACCCAGAGCGCACACGACTTCGCCGAACACCTGCGTCAGAAAATCCAGTCGCTACGGATAAAAGTACGCCGCACCGACCAGGTACTGGATAGCATCAGCGCCTCCTTTGGCTTCGCCCTCGCCAAACCCGGCGACAATCTGGAAAGCCTGCTTACCCGCGCCGATGACGCGCTTTACCAGGCCAAACACAGCGGTCGCAACCAGGTCCACCCCGCGTCCTGCGAAAGCGCCCTAAGCGCTTGATTTGAGTAGCTCACCTCTTTGCTGTTAAATACGCCCCGTGCCGCTGTTCCGAGCCATTGGATCAGCGCATAGGCCGATTACACGCGCATCCACAACGCCCTCAACCCAAGGCAATGCCTGTGCAATCGGCTCTTCCTGGCGATCCTTTTAACAAGTGAGTTCATTGAATATGTTGAAAATTGTCCACCTGCTAACGGGCCTCACCGCCCTGCTGCTGTCATTTGTGCCAAGCCTAAGCAATCAACCCCAGCCATTCCTGCAACAGCCAGAAGCCCTGTGTCTTGCCTTGTTCGGCTTACTTAACCTGATCCTGGCACCCCAACTGCCTATCTGGCATGCCGGCCTGCGCCATCAACTGCAAAACCTGGTTTCCGCCCTGCTGATCCTGGGCACCCTGCTGCAAGCCTTGATTCTACTGGCCCCGCTACCAACGATTGCCAACCTGCCCGCCCCCCTGTTCAGCTTGCTTGCCGTACTCGCCGCAGTACTGCTGCACCTGGCGACCAACCTGCGCCTGAAAATCCGCGACAGCGCTGTGACCCACAACATGACCGACCGGGAAACCGGCACAGTCAAATGGTTCAATACCTCCAAAGGGTTCGGCTTCATCTCCCGCGACTCGGGTGACGACATCTTCGTGCACTTTCGCGCGATTCGCGGCGAGGGCCATCGAGTATTGGTCGAGGGCCAACGCGTCGAGTTCTCCGTCATGCAACGCGACAAGGGCCTGCAAGCGGAAGACGTGATTGCCGCCTCCCCCGCCCGCCGCTAACCCCTTGAAAGCCGAAAAGCCCGCAGAGTGCGGGCTTTTCTGTTTATAAGACGGCTGCCAGCGGGCCGTTTTTAACGCAGGATCGGCAACCCAGGTAGTTTTTCAACAGTCTGCCGGATACTAATAGTGAGGCGGTGGCGCTTCATCTTCAGCCGAATCGAGTTGCCCAGCTATTTCATCCTGACGCCTGGCCAAAGCCGCGACCTGCAACTGCAAGCGATCCAACTCACGTTGCTGCGCCACCAGCACATCGTTGAGCGCCTGAATGGTGTCATCCTGAAAAGCCAAACGGCTTTCCAGCTCGGTGATTCGTTGCTCCGCCTTCATCCTTCAGTCCTCGATAAAACAGAAATTTTCGTCCAGCACCAGGCGCAACCTGTCCTTGATCGCCAACACCTGNTCATCGCCATATGGCTGCGCAGGCAGCCTGCCCCACACCGGTGCCGGCCAGGCTGCATCGTCACGCCGCCGAACGATCACATGCATGTGCAGCTGGCTGACCATATTGCCCAGGGCGGCAATGTTCATTTTGTCGGCACCGAAGGCATCCTTGAGCGTCTCGGCCAGCATCGTGGTTTCCTGCCACAANGCTTGCTGATCATCGGCATCGAGCTGAAACAGCTCACTCACCTCTTCGCGCCTGGGCACCAGGATAAACCAGGGGTAGTGCGCATCATTCATCAGCAGCAAACGACACAGCGAAAAATCACCCACCGGCAGAGTGTCCTGCTGCAAACGCGGATCCAGAACAAACATAGGCCACCCTCCTGCCACACCATTGAATAGACAAAGCTTAGTGCCATAAGCGCAAACCCGACATGCCAAGCGACGGCTCAGCAGGATACCCGGGAGCCGCAGCGGATTCACCTGCCCCCCCCCGAGCCCGGCAACACACAAGCTCGCCATGCAGCAGCCCAGGACAACAGGGCGCGCACCATTATTGCGCACGGTTTGTTTCTTACCGTAATGGCGACCCCAACAAGCGTTACCAGCGCAACCCCACGCGCTCAGCCGAATGCCGCGTACGGCCATGAGAAGCCAACGGCTCTGCCAACCTTTCAGCGCTGTTACAGCTGGCATGGCGCGGCTGTAAACCCCATGGAACCTGACGGCAATAGCTTTACAATGCTCGACAGGCGCAGCTCGGATTCGGCAGAATATCGACAGATGACGAGAGCCATGCATTTTGAGCACGACTCTTGCTTTAGCTACTGCGCCGCCCGGAATACCGGGCGACCAAGCAACAAAACCCGGTTGCCAGCAACCGAAATTGCAGAATTCGTCAGCGCTGCAAAACACACGCGGGAATCTACAGAATTGCGACATGCTTCATCGTCTTTTGCGACATGACCGTGAACAAAGTGCAAGGAATAGATTGCAACTATCGCCAACTTTAGCTGCGTGCTATAAGTTAGCGCCGACACAAAAAGAAAGAGCTGTCCATATAACAACTAGCTGGACAGCGCAACTCTTCTAAACCAAAGGAGCAATCACGATGCAAGTGATGAAGTGGAGCGTAATCGCCCTCGCAGTAGCAGCGGGCAGTACCCAAATGGCAGTGGCATCCAGCCAGTCCGAGTCCAAGGGCTTTCTTGAAGACAGCACTTTCAATATCTTCAACCGCATCCTGTATCACAACCGCGACTTCCGTAATGGCGGAACCAACACCAACTCGGTGACCGGCAAAACCCACGGTTACCGCGAAGAGACTGGCCTGGGCATTCGCCTGCTGGCCGAGTCCGGCTTCACCCAAGGCATCGTTGGCGTCGGCGTCGATGCTCACTCCCTCTCCAGCATCAAACTGGACAGCGGCAAGGGTCGTTACGGCTCTGGTCAATTTGCTCAGACCGATGACGGCAGCGGCGACGACACCCAGACCGAAGTGGGCGGCGCCATCAAGTTCCGCCTCTCCGACACCGTCCTGAAATACGGCAACCAGATGACTGGCAGCCCGGTATTCAGCACCGACGACAGCCGCATCCTGCCGGAAGTCGCCACCGGCACCCTGCTGACCAGCAATGAAATCGAAGGCCTGGAACTGACTGCTGGCCGCTTCACCGCCATGAGCTCTCAAACAGCCACTGGCCGCGACAGCCTGACCCAGAGTGGCGAGACTCTTAAGTCCGCCAATATTGTCGGAGCAAGCTACAGCTTCACCGACAACTTCAGCGGCGCCATCCACGCTTCCGACGTCGAAGATTTCTGGAAAAAGAAATACGTCAACCTGAACTTCAATCTGCCACTGGCCGAAGAGCAGGCACTGAACTTCGACTTCAACTACTACAAAAGCGATGACGAAGGTCAGGCTCTTGCTGGCGAGCTGGACAACAAAATCTGGAGCCTGGCAGCCGCTTACTCCCTGGGCGCCCACAAATTCACACTGGCCCACCAGCGCTCTACTGGCGACACCGGTTACAATTATGGCATCGACGGCGGCGGCACCATCTGGCTGTCCAACTCGGTCCAGTACTCCGACTTCCTGGGCAAAGACGAACGCTCCTGGCAGGCTCGCTACGACATCGACATGGCCACCTTTGGCGTTCCTGGCCTGAGCTTCATGACCCGTTACATCACCGGTGACAACATTGATGTGGGCACTGGCACTGACGCCAAAGAACACGAACTGGACATGGAAGCCAAGTACGTGATTCAGGAAGGTGCCGCCAAGGATCTGTCCTTCCGCATTCGTAATGCGATCTATCGCGCCAACAGTTCCTATGATGGCGACAACAATGACTTCCGCCTGATCGTCGAATACCCGCTGAGCGTGTTGTAATTCAGCAGTAATTCGTTAGCGATATGAAAAGCCCGGCTTCTGCCGGGCTTTTTCTTGCCTGCCACTTACATACTGATCATTATTTAACCAATACCCATCAAAGTGGCAATGCATAAGTTCCGGTCACATGCGCCACCAACTCTTCTGCATTACCCAGCGAATACAGCGACACTTCGCACACCGCCTGGCGCCGACTCAAACGTAATATCCGCGCCTCGGCCAACAAGTCCACCGGCTTGGGCTTGACCAGAAAGTTGATATTCAGGTTCGACGTCACCGCCATTTCCACGCGCCCCAGCCGCCCCAGCACTACTGCATACATGGCCGCATCCGCCAGCGCCATGATGGTCGGCCCCGACAGCGTGCCGCCGGGACGCACCAACTTGGCATGAAAGGGTACCCGCGCCAGCACACCCTGCGCATCCAGCCGGTCGATGCACAGCTCGATATCCTCGGCCATGGGCAAACCCGCCCGAATCAGCGCCTGAACCTGTTCGCCGTCAATACCGTCACACTCGCCTCCTCCTGGACCGCCTGCCTGCATCCTGTACGCAACAGTACAGGCACCGTACAATGCCGACCTATCAAAAGCCCTTGCAACCGACAGAACGGCCAATTATGCGCACCAGTCAGTTCCTGCTCTCGACACTCAAAGAAACCCCTTCCGANGCCGTGGTGATCAGCCATCAGCTGATGCTGCGCGCCGGGATGATCCGCAAGCTCGCCTCGGGCCTGTATACCTGGCTGCCGATGGGCCTGCGCGTAATGCGCAAGGTGGAAGCCATCGTCCGCGAGGAAATGAATGCCGCAGGCGCCCTCGAGGTGCTGATGCCGGCGATCCAACCCGCCGAGTTGTGGCAGGAGTCGGGCCGCTGGGAGCAATACGGNCCCGAGTTGCTGCGCCTGAAGGATCGTCACGGCCGCGAGTTCTGCGTCGGCCCGACCCACGAAGAAGTGATCACCGACCTGGCGCGCAACGAATTGAGCAGCTACAAGCAACTGCCGCTCAACCTGTACCAGATCCAGACCAAGTTCCGCGACGAGATCCGCCCGCGTTTCGGCCTGATGCGCGGCCGCGAATTCATCATGAAGGACGCCTACTCCTTCCATGTCGATCAGGCGTCGCTGCAGGAAACCTATGACCGCATGCACCAGGCCTACTGCAAGATATTCACCCGCCTGGGCCTGAANTTCCGCCCGGTNCAGGCCGATACCGGNTCGATCGGCGGCACNGGCTCCCATGAATTCCATGTGTTGGCCGAGTCNGGCGAAGACGATATCGCCTTCAGCGACAGCTCCGACTACGCCGCCAATATCGAGAAGGCCGAAGCCATTCCGCGCGAAACCGTGCGCGGCGAAGCGACCGAAACGCTGCGCCTGGTCGAGACCCCGAACACCAAGACCATCGCCGATCTGGTCAGCCAGTTCGACGTGACCATCGAAAAAACCATCAAGACCCTGGTGGTNCATGGTGCCGAGGCCGGCACNCTGATCGCCCTGATCATTCGCGGCGACCACGACCTCAACGAAATCAAGGCGGCCAACCTGGAACAAGTGGCCAGCCCGCTGGTATTTGCCTCGGAAGCGGAACTGCGCGACGCCATCGGCGCCGGTGCCGGCTCCCTCGGCCCGCTGAATCTGCCACTGCCGTGCATCGTCGATCGCTCGGTCGCCCTGATGAGCGATTTCGTGATTGGCGCCAACATCGACGACAAGCACTACTTTGGCGTGAACTGGGCGCGCGACCTGCCCCTGCCGATGGTCGCCGACCTGCGCAACGTCGTCGCTGGCGACCCCAGCCCGGATGGCCAGGGCACGCTGGAGATCAAGCGCGGCATCGAAGTCGGGCACATCTTCCAGCTGGGCAGCAAATACAGCGAAGCGCTGAACTGCACCGTGATGGGTGAGAATGGCAAGCCGGCGACCCTGACCATGGGTTGCTATGGCATCGGCGTATCGCGCGTGGTTGCCGCGGCCATCGAGCAGAATAACGACGAGCGCGGGATTCTCTGGAACGACACACTGGCGCCGTTCCAGATCGCCCTGGTGCCGTTGCGTTATGAAACCGACGCCGTACGTGAAACCACCGACCAACTCTATGCCGACCTGACGGCTGCCGGCTTTGAAGTACTGCTCGATGACCGTGACAAAAAGACCAGTCCCGGCATCAAATTCGCAGACATGGAATTGATCGGCATCCCCCATCGCATCGTGATCAGCGATCGCGGCCTGGCCGATGGCAACCTGGAATACAAGAGCCGCCAGGAAACCGAGGCCCAGGTGGTTGCCGTCGCCGACATCATGCCCTTCATCCACGCACGTATCCGCCGCTGATTTCAGCCTTTGATAAGAGCCGTCATGTTCAAACGAAGCACCCCAGGCCTCG
>C687J26845_10000668_pt1 | contig 22292 bp, 25 predicted proteins | sample RifCSPlowO2_12_FD_26845 | JGI IMG/M metagenome (IMG submission 26845)
CATGGCGTCCCTTTAGCGGCGATGGCGTTCTATGGCGCGGCGCTTAATTCAACACTCTTGTCAATCCCTTTCATAGTTCCGGCTTTATTCTTTCCACAGGGATGGTTGTGTTCAATTCCTCTCCTGGCGTTTCTATCCGGCAAACGGTTATGGACAGGGTTGGGGCTAAGGAAAAAAAACCATGACGAGATGGGTTTGGTTTCCGGTTTCGCGTGGAAGAATTTTTATCATGTGCCGAGGGTATTAGCTTATTATATTTATTTAAGCGTCTGGCCGGTCAGGTTGGGTTTTTTTCATTCATTTGGGAAAAAATCGGAACAACAGACATGGAAATTTTGGTGGTTATCCGTCGCCGTTGTTTTATCTTTCGCACTCATGGCGGCGCTGATTGATTGGAAGATAGCGCTCTGCTGGTTCGCGTTCATGGGTTTGTTCAGTCAGTTCATTATTTTGGGTCAGTTCGTGACGGAGAGGTATATGCTTATTGCCAATGTTTTCTTTTGCGCTTTGCTGGTGGCAGTCCTTCCTTACGAACTTTTTTTGGTTTTGGCGGCATTATATTTTTGCAAAACATTATCTTACATACCGGCCTGGAAAGATAATGAAAGGTTGTTTGGATATTCAGCGGCGCAGTTTCCTGATTGCGCGGAGAACTGGGTTAATTTCGCGAGTTATTATATCGAGCGCGGCGACCGGTTCACGGCGATAAAACCATTGTTATTGGCGGAAAGATTGACGGTAGGAAATAAATATGGGATATATGTTGATTTGGCGAATTGTTACGCCTCCGGTGGGTTCTTTGAGAAGGCGTTGCTGTGGACGGATAAGGCGCTGGAGTGTGCCACAATCGATAAAGTACCGGAAATGGTGGAACAGAAAGACAGGTTAAAATCAAAGATTATGTTAATGGAACATGGACAAAAAAGGTTAAAAAAGATGGGGGTGATATGAAGATCATAGCGAAAGTTATTGATGACAATGGTTATAAACTTGAACTCATCCGCCCCTTACGTGATTATCCTTTGCATATTGGGACGACGGTTGAGGTAATGGTTTGTCCTAAGCAAATGGATTTAATCGCTATGTTTAATAACCTTCTGGACGATGAAACGAAGGATATGATAATCGCGAAGTTTAATGAGGCGAGGAAGCCGGAACCGGCAGGATTAGGTTCTATGCCTGTGCCAACGCACCAGGAGAAACGAAAATGAAAATACCACGCAAGATTTTTTCTGATTTAACTAAAGTACTTTTAGCGGTGGGAGCATGGAAGGTCACGAAGTATTACACCGATAAAGACGTTGTCACAGCAACACGGCGATGTTACGGACGCAAGATCGATAAAAGAGACACACGGGTAGAAATTCTTTTCAAAGTCGGCCGCCCGAATTTTGAGGAACGGGAATTTATCAAGAAATGCAAAAAGGCCGGAGAGCCTTTCCCTGTCAAAAGAATACAGATCAAGTATCTACCAAAGAAAAAATGATCCGCTACGAAACCTTAAAACCCGCTGACCAAATGACTGAAGAAGAATTGGCGCATTTCTATGCCAAATGCATGGAGGATTATCATTTTTTCGCCCAGATGGTTTTAGGACACGTTGATATGAACGATGAACACCTGGATTTATGTCGGTTCCTTGAAAAAGATTCCAAGTCCAAGTTAATACTAATGCCACGGTATACATTTAAGAGTTGTATCATTACGCAAGGATTCACTCTCTGGAAATTATTACACAACCCGGATAACAGGATATTGATATATTCAGATTCAGCAACGAAGGCACAAAATTTTTTACTTGGTATCAAGAACCATATCGAAGGTAAGACCGGGCGTTCACGATTCCGGGAGTTTTTTTCTGGATGGGAGACGACTTCACTGAAGGGGAAGTGGAATGACAGTCAGATAAATATTTCATTACGCAGGTCCGGGAGCGTTGAACCATCAGTCGATACCGCCGGTATCGAGACCAGCAAGGTCGGTATGCACTATGATATAATTATCTTTGACGATATTGTTTCTGATTTGAACGTGACGACAAAAGCGCAGATGGATAAGGTGCATGATTGCTATAAAAAATCTTTATCATTATTGCGTCCGGGAGGTATTCTTATATTGACCGGGACAAGATGGCATTTCGCTGATTGCTATGGACGTATCATTGAAGAAAATAAAGAGAGAGGGAATTTTGATATTTTTATTAAAAAATCTGATGATTCTTTAGGTTTATATTTTGATGATATAGGACCGGACTCATTGACCCACGAGTTTCTGGTTAGGCAGAAGTCGGAACAGGGTTCTTATATCTATTCTTGCAACCCCGCTGAAGCACCGATTCTTATGGATAATTGGGATTCCAAACCAATATCAGAGGTAAAAGAAGGAGAATATGTTGTTGGTTGGGGTATGGGTTCGGGAACAGGAAAAAGAAAAGTTTGTCGTTCTAAAGTTATAAAAGTACAAAGCAGGTTAGCCCATGTTGTAAAAATATTTTTAGAATCAGGTAAAGTAATTAGATGCACTCCGGATCATAATTGGTTTATAAACAGATTTGATAAAACTCATAGGATGTATGCTCCGGCTAAAATTAGTGGAAAATTATTTCAAGTATATAATCATTGGCTTCCAGAAGTTCCTGATGATTTATTAAGAGATGCGGCTTGGCTTGGTGGTATGTTTGATGGTGAAGGTCATTGTAGCGCTGGTTCTATTAATATAGCTCAATGCAGGAATCACAATCCTGAAGTTCATAAAAGGATTGGAGAAGTATTAACAAGGCTTGGGTTTGATTGGGGATTTTGTTCTAAAGATAAAAGAGGTAATGGTAATTATTGGATAAATGCCAGTAACAATAGTGGTTTTAAGTCTAATGGTCGTACCGAGAAATTAAGGTTCATAAAATGGTGCAAGCCAGTTAAGGCATTTAAAATTATAGATAGTTTTTATAAAAGAAACAGTTGGCTTGTTGAGAAAGAGGATAAAGTTGTTGACATAAGATATGATAAAGAAGAAATAGTTTATGCTTTACAGACAGAAACCGGCAATTATGTTGCTTGGGGATTTGCCAGTAAGAATTGTATTTATCAGAATAATCCCGTCAGCGACGATTCGGCGTTATTTAAGTATGATGATTTTAGATTTTATGGTCAATTAAAACAATCTTCGACTCCGGCGTTGACAGGTTTATATGGTGACCTTTATATCACCGGGACGCTTGATCCGGCGGGCGAGGGAGAAGATTTTACGGCAGGGACGATTTGCGGTACGGATTCCAAGTTCAAGATATATATTTTAGAATTATTAAATAAACGTAACTGTACGCCAACGCAGATGATAGAATGGATATTGTCGATGAACCGTAAATACAGACTTGTTAAGTTCGGTGTTGAAACAATATTCTTCAGAGGGATGTTCGAGCGTGATTTGCAAAAGAAAATGGAGGAAGAAAGGTTGCGTGATAGCAATTTTAATAATTTCGGAGTTGAAAAATTTTTGACACGCTGGCGGCATGGCGAAGGAAAAAAGGTTCGCATTGAAGGTATGCAACCTTACCACGAACGTGGTGACATCCTGTTCCCCGGAACCAGCGTTGAAACCTTAAAAGGCGCGTTTGGCGATCTGGCGTATCAAATGATGCAAACAACCCGTGATCATATGCCGGAACCAAATGACCTTATTGATTCTTTGTCATGGCAAATAAGCATTGTGCAAAAAGGCGGTATGCCGGAACCGGCCGGGCCGCCGAAAAATTCTCCGGCGTGGCTTGAGGAGAAATGGATCGAAGANCATAANAGNATGCAACGCAGGCTTCCTTCTCGNATGAGAAGGCNGTATGAACCGTCGTTGAGTTGACATGAAAAAAGCACTAGAATATAAATATCATGTAAGTTGTTATAATAAAAATTGTGATAAATATAAAAAAAGAATTCGTATTTTACCGTCATTTATAAATGATTTTATGATTAGTTTCCCATCAAATATTGTTTGTATTTTTTGTGAATGTGAATGTTCTATAACAAAATTATAGGAGTTAGTATGCCCGTAAATGATATCAGTATCGTGGACGAATATATGGATTATCTAAAAAACAAAGGAGAACAACATGGTTAAAAAGGAGAACAACATGGCTAAAGACGAAGTAAAAAAAGAAATACCGAAAGAAGAACCAAAAAAGAAAGTTCCATTCAATGAAGCCAACAAGGGGCCGACAACGATGATTGATACTTCTAACGACCCGAAGATTGGATAAAATATGTCATTCATCAGGGACATCGACCGTTGGCGTTGCGAATTAACGCTTGCCGAGGATTTTCGTAATAAAGAGTTCGGTGAATATACGGATAAAAAACGTATCAAAGCTGGTGAGAATATCGATTATTTCGAGAAAGGATTTTCTACCGGCATTTATTCCGCGAATGAATATAATACGACAACGATAAACTTTTTTCATATTATCGCTAAACTCATCGTTCCGTCGCTTTACTTTCAGAATCCACAGGTAATGACTAAACCTAAACGCAAGGGTGATGAAGATTCCGCGCCTTACGCTAAAGGGATAATGAATTATTTTTATAAAGAGATCGGTGTCGATGCCGAGAACGAAATGGCGGTATGGGACGCTTATGTGCTTAACCGTGGTATAGCAAAGGTCGGGTATGCCACAAAGTTCGGCATGGATATTGAGGATGAGGATAAAAAAGAAAAGAAGAATATCGTTGACCGGACGCTTGAAAAATTGGGGTTAAAGAAGGTGGAAGAAAAAGAGGTTGTTCGCCCGGAGATAAATCAGAAGATAATTGCCGAGTTTCCTTACGTCAAATGGGTTTCGCCTTTTAAATTCCTCATTGACCCCAGAGCGAGGAATATTGATGAAGCCATGTGGGTCGCCGAGGAGTTTGATAAGACAGTCGCGGAATTGAAGCGTAATAAATTTTATAAAAATACTTCTAAGTTAAAAGGTACGCCGCCGGATTTTCCAACAGATATGGGATTAAATGTCCCACAAACGGAAATAGATGAATTCAATGTTCTTCGGGTCTATGAAATTCATTACCGTAATAACAGTAAAATGTACCGCCTTGTTATAGCAAAAGATGGTGAGTTATTTCGAGAATTGTACCATGAACAAAGCATTTATAAGATTGACGGTTTCCAATATGATATCATTGAATTCAATCGTCATGGGCATTTACAATTTAAGAGAAGCGATTTAACAAAAATCAAAAATCTTCAGGACAGGTTGACTTCTACTTTTGATATGATACTTGACCAGCTGGACAGGTTTATCCCTAAGGTGGCTTATGATTCTTCCGGAATTTCGGTAAATGGCGTCAAGGCGTTAAGAGATGGGGATATTGGTGCGTTGGTTGAATGTAACAAGAATCCCGCGGAAGTTATCAGGGAAATCAATTTTACTCAATTAAAAGCCGATTTGAAAGCGGTCATTGACCAAATGATTACTGTTATCACAATGATGACGGGTGTTACCCAGGCCAAGATTCTTGGTATGTCATCCGGTGAAACGGCGACAGGAGAATCTATCGCCCAGGGCGGGGAGAATATCAGATTGTCGGATATGAGCAAATCCGTTCAGGGATTTGTGAATCGTCAAGCGACAAAGTTATGGCAAATTATTACTCAATTTGTGGAGTTGGAAGAATTAGAAATTATCACAGGAGAGAGTGGTATCAATCCAAAGACAGGACAACCGACCTATACTTGGCTTGTTGACATAGATTCCGTGATGAGCGAGAAACTTATCGAAGGACAGTATAGTTTTGACATTGAAGTCGGTAGCACACAAAAGGTTGATAGTGCCTTGATAACAAAACGCATTGAGAATCTTATTAGTATTCTTGGCCGTACCGACGTTATCGCCCTTATGCAACAGCAAGGCAAGAAAGTTGATTTGGCGGAAATTCTTCGACTTTGGTTACAGAATAACCCGGAAATCGTCCGGGATGTCAGCCGTATTATTCAAGATGTTGGGCCGAATACGCAGGGGCTTCTTCCGGCACAAGAGATTTTAATGGGCGGTGGACAAGGTGGGCCGACAGCCGGGAGTGCGACGAATGAAGTCAGGGCGTTAAGGGCGCAACCAGTTCCTTCTAATCCATCAATATATCGGGAGTCGGCGCAGTTATGACACTTATTCTCAAAGACACAAAATATCGTGATTCTAGAGGTGAATTGATTTGGTTCCCAAAGAATGAAAAACCATATTATGACCGCGCCTTGGCAAGGACGTTTTATAGCAAGAAAGAAAAATGTCAATATATGAAAGAAAAAGGTTTGGTCATGGACGGTTCATCGGATAAAAAAAACAGGAGTAGTATCCCGGAGGCCGGAGATACCAGAAATTTGAAAGTGAGGTAAAATATGCCGCTTAAGGCAGGAAGTAGCGCAAAAGTTATTGGGCAAAATATCCGTGAGATGATTCTTTCAGGTTATTCAAGAAAACAAGCACAAGCCGCTGCTTACAGAAAAGCAGGGAAAAGTAAACGTAAATAGGAGGAAATATGAGAACAAACATGGAACGCTCAACATTTAGCAACAAACCGAGAAACATGAGAATTTCTCCGGTGAGTTTAACGCCACGCAATCAACGGAATAATCTTGATGATGCAAGCGCGGCAAGACGTGGAGAACCGAGAAAAGAGAATCATTTTTCTTTCGGGAAAATTCCTAACAAAAAGGGATAAGAATGAAAATTAATATCCAGGTTGAGAATGACAATAAAGATATTGTCAATTCAATTTCATCTTCCTTAAAAGACCGGACTTCCATGCTTCGGGATTTTCTTGTTGAAATGCGGAAGACGCACTCAATGTCTATGGAAAAGCTCATGGGGATTATTAAAAAGTTTAATAAACCTCAAAACAATTCCATGATGTTGCAAGCCATGCGTGAGAATGGAAAAATAAACCAGTCTATGATGAGAACCATGAAATCAATGGCTGACAATAAAGAATCCGGGCATAAAGAAGATATGAAGTCAATGATGGAATATTCCAATTCTTTAATCAAAGCCATGAAAGATTCAATGGACAGAAAGATGGAAAGTAAGACAGTTATTGTTAAGACTGTCAACAACAACAAAAGTATTGAAAATTTAACTGAAGCAATAAGGAGCGGTTCTTTTAATAGAAGTCGTTGGATACCTTCGGCTTCATAAAAATCAGGGTGGTCAGCTCGCTACTTACCATCCGCCCAATACGCTAGCAAGCCTCGAAACTTGCAAAAAACCCGATACCTAATATTAGGGGGTATCGGGTTTTTTTATTGGGAAAATTTGGAAGGAAAGCACAATGCCCGATGAAATCCAGGATGTAAACGCGGAATCGTCCACCGCACCGGATGTAAACGCGGAATCGTCCACCGCCGCTCCCGTGGAGACAACCACGCCAAAAGTCGAGCAAGAGAAGGTAGTGCCCTATGACAGGTTCAAGGAAGTCGCTGATGAAAAAAACTATTGGCGTGAACAGGCGATAGCGGCAAATCAGCGCCAGCAACCTGCGCAACAAACGCAAGAGCCTTTAGACCCATACCTGGGAATGGATGCTCAAACAAAAGTTTTTTGGCAAGAGATAGACAGGCGCACGGAAATAAAGATTAAAGCGGCTAAAGAAGAAGCAAGGCGGGATTACCAATTAACCATTGACGCATTATCTTTACAAACAGCTAAAATTCAGGAAAAGTTGTTTCGTAATGATGCCAAAGATGTGGTTGCCGGTTCTCCCGAAGAAGTAGAAATCGCGAATCTTGTCCGTGCCGGTCTTGACCTTGAGCGTGCGACTTGGGCTGTCATGGGGCCAAAAAGGGAAGCCGCCGCAAAATCGGTGGCACAGGTCAAACAACAGGTTAAAACTCAACAAAAATCCCAGGCTAATCTTGAGAATGCTTCCATGCCAACGAATAATGGTATTCCTACAAAGGAACGCCTGTCTTTTCGTGAACAGCTCGCAAGCAAGATGCAACAATCCGGGATATAGGAGAAAAATAAATGGCTTCAGGTAATAGTAGCTTTAATACGTTAGTTACTACTACCCTGCAAGACCACGGGAAAGAGATATTTGACGCGGTTTCTACCAATAATCCATTGTACTGGATGTTGAAGAAATCGGGGAATATCAAAATCCGCAAAGGTGGTCGTACGTTCACTCACCCACTCATTTACGCAACGAACGCGTCATTCCAGATGTATGACAAGCTCGGAACGATTGATTTGCCCATTACGGACAATATCAGCCGTGCCGAATTCAACATCAAGGTTGCCGCCGGTTCAGTTGTGTTAAGTACCATTGATATGGCGATGAACGCAGGGGATAGAGAAAAGTTGTTGGATTACGCCGAGGAAAAGAAAATGGAAGCTGAAATTTCCATGTCCCAATTACTCGGCGCGCAGGTGTTTGAGGATGGTGCTACAACCACGGAATTCGGCGGATTGCAGTATCTTATCCATGAAACACCTTCTTCACAAACCGACGTTGGTGGGATTACGGCAAGTAGCGCGAGTGGAAATAGTTACTGGCGCAATTATGCCTACACCACAGCGGTTACGGCGTTTAACACATCACAAGCTGGGTTGATTGCTTTTAACACAGTTTTGAATAACACTGTTAAAGGTAATCAGGGGCCTCGTGCTATTTTCACGACCCCGGCTATCTACCAATTATACGAACTCGGGTTGACATCGAATATGCGATACGCGAGTAATGAACTGGGTGACGCCGGATTCCGGTCACTTCAGTATTCGACCTTGCCTGTCGTATTTGACGATAATTGTCCCGCAGGTAACGTATATTTTGTAGATACGAATAGTTTGTGGTTGCAGGTCTTGGCGCAAGCGAATATGGAAGTCACGCAGTTTGAACAACGTGATAACCAGTTGGCTACGTCAGCTTTGATGTACTTGGCTGGAAACCTGACGACAGGTTCCCGGAGAACTAACGGCGTTATAACATCGGTAACTGCATAAGGAGGATAAAATGAGAAAATTATTTTTAATTCTTGTTACCCTCCTGTTCGTTTCGGTGGGTAACGTTGATGCTTGGTTTGTCGCTAATCCTAGAGATACTGCTGGTGGGGCTAATGTCAGAATCCCCGTTTACAATAACTCTGGGGCAGACCTTGATGAAGGCGATGTTGTTGTTTGGGATATTGGGTCAGCAACAGATGATGATGACCTTTATATCACGACAACGACAACCGCTGACACAGGGTTAGTGGCTGGCGTTATTGCTTCTGCTTGTACGACTGGTTCGGATTGCTCCCTTATCGTTTACGGTTTGGCGCAATGCGATGTCGGTGCAGCAGGAATTGCCGCCGGTGGTTTGCTATGTTCTTCAGCAACAACTGGTGGTGGTGATGCGTGTGCCGGTATTGATGGTAGAGGTGCTTATGCCATTGCCGGTATTGCCGGTGTATCAGGCGATCAAATTGAGTGTATTCTGAAATAACTGAAAGGGAGGTGGGGTAAAACCCACCTCCCTATCTTTATGTTTTATATAATTTCATTCCTAATCATTGGTATAAGCTTATCTCCATTATTTCTCCAAAAGCCGGATATTTGGCATTGCCAGGGGATATTCGCGCAAACGGTCATAATGATGGCTTTCGCGTGGTCGTTCATTGAAAAATCAAAACAAAGATTGGTGAGTAACTGGCCTTTAGGATGTCTTATTCTTTGGGTCGGATTACAGACGGCTTATATTTGTTGGCAATCGCAGATTCAAGGACGATATGATGTAAAACATTTTTTCCCATATTTTAATTTTATTTGTCTTCTTTTTTTGTATCAGATGATTGTTCAATATTTGGATAAATCACATATCGAGAAAATATTGTCGATTATGAAATATGTTGTTATCGGGACTCTTTTTATGTGTGTTCTTCAAAAATTTGATTTATCACAGTTTTTTGAAATTTTAAAAGATAAATTAGAACCGGCGCTAAAATCTAAATCACATATGCTTAATAACCCTGTTTCAGGATTTTTAGGAAACGGAACTCATTTAAGCGGATTTTTAGGAAGTACAATTCCTTTATTCTTGTGGAAATCAAAAAGAGAAGATTGGCTTGCTTTGGGGTTGATGGCATTGGTTCTAATGAATTGTGGAACAACAATAGGTATGCCTTCAATCTCCGGAATATTAACGATTTTTTGTATCTTGGTGTATTGGTTTAGAAATAAATGGTTGACATTATTAGCGGTGATTGTTTTTATCGGAGCGGTTATAGGTTATTTTGCGGGTATCAAATTCTTTAGCGCAACTGGACGTATCGCGATATGGGAATATTATTGGGGAGTTTTTTCAAAAATGCCTATTACGGGTTTTGGTCTTGGGACTGTTAATATTCTATATCCGCATACGCCAATCCCTGATGCCCGCCATGTCCATCTTGAATATCTACAGTACGGAGTTGAGATAGGTATTATCGGATTGGTTTGTATTTTGGGAATGGTCAATAATTTCTTTCATATAGTTGCTCGTGATAAAACTGAATTATGCCTTAAAGCGTGTATATTGGGATTTCTGGTCACAGGTTTTTTAAACTATCCTTCAAAACTTTGGCTTGTTTCAGTGTGGGCAATGTTTTGGTATGCCGCCCTGTTTGCCATCAGGAACGAGGAGAAAATATATGGGATTGAGCCGCAGAGAGATAACTGATTCGGTATTAAATACCACACGACAGAACAGAACACAGATAGGCGATTTAGTCAATGAATTCGTTAATCTTTCTATAAACGAAATCAACGACCCGGGTTGGGCTATGTCAAAAGGAAGTTACTCCCATCTTTGGAGTTTTCTGCGGCGTAAAACAACATTCACCACAGCAAGCACTACGGAAGATTATGTCCTTCCAAGAGATTTGGACAAGGTATCAATCTTGCGTCAAACATCTTCACCTATAAAGCTTATACAAATTCCAGATGATAGGTTCTTTCAATTAGTCCCGAATCCTACGGCAACAGGGAATCCGCGGTATTACAGGTTATGGGAACAGGAAGGTGTATCTACACGACTTACGGTAGCGGATACGATTGATGTTCTTTCTAGTTCTGCCAGTGATGCGGGAGATACGACTTTGACTGTCAGTGTTTCTGGTTACGATTCAAATGGCATATGGAGAGTTGATACTTATGCCTTAAATGGCACGACCGCCGTGGCGGGAACAACGACTTTTGCGGCGAGAGAAATATATGTGTCAAAACAGAAAGATACAACGGGAAGCGTTACGGTAAGAGAAAATTCAGGGGCTACAACATTAGTTGTTCTTGGCCCACAAGAACGCGCGCCCAAATTCAAAGTCATTACTTTATATCCGGAACCAAGTTCAGCAATAACGATGTATCTTGAATATTTTACGAGGATTCCTATCCTTGATAAAGACAGTCAAGCACCGGCGTTTGATGAACGATGGCATTATGTTGTCCGATTAGGAGCTTTGGCTAAAGTGTTTCAATATCTTAAAGAAGAATCAAATTTCTTGTCCGCTCAAGGAATCTATTCTGCCGCAGTCCGTTCAATGGTCGAGGCGGATAGATATGAACCAGACCTTATTGAGCATATGAAGGCAAGGCCGAATCAGGAACCACAAATACACCTTAAAAGGTCGGAAGATGCGATTGCTTAGATTCTTAATTTTATCATTTCTTTTTTTCGTAAGTCCGGTTAACGCCGAGCTTATAAGCTATCCACCACAGAAATTGATGGGTTATCGTGGCCTGGATACCCATTCTTCCTCGCCCAATATAGTTGACAGCAGAGCAATCGACCTCAAAAATGTATCATTATCCGCTGCTTTAGATTTAAGAAAGAGATATGGATATAGTGTCATCAATGGCACCCTTGACCATGCGGATACAGCCAATGCCGCCGTAACAGGGATATTCGATTCCGAATTTTCAAATGGCAATAGCTGGACATTGGTTTTTGTCGGGCCGAGCATTTGGTACGACAATTCCGGGACATGGACAAGGTTTAGTCAGAATTCAACAACTTCAGGAGCGAATAACCAGTTTGAATGTGTGATGGCCTTGGATACGGCCATATGCACAAATGATGTTGATGAACCGCTCGAAGTCAGCAGTACACCAACCAAGACCGATTTATCTTTTACAGGACTAAGCAACGCCGTTACAAAAGCCCGGGCTGTTGTTTGGTACAGGAATTATCTTATATTAGCGAATACCTTTGAAAATTCGATTGATAGACCTACAAGATTTAGATGGTCTAATGTCGGGACAACAGAAACTTGGTCTGATGATGATTTTGTGGATATTGCGACTTTTGCCGGTGATGAAATTGTGGGATTCGCTGAACTTTATGGCGACCTTTATATATTCCTTACAAAATCCATATGGAAAGCGTCACTTGTCGGTGGCGATGATATTTTTGTATTCACAAAGATTCTTGATGGTGTCGGAGCCATTTCAACCCATTCAATAAAAACAGTCAATCTTTCAGACAACAGGAGTGCTGTTTTATTTGTGTCTGAATCCAAGAATGTTTATTTATTCAATGGGGTATCAGTATCTGATGTCGGATTTTTTATCCAGCCGACACTGGACAATCTTAATGAATCAAGGCTTCAATATTCGGTTGCAACGTTTGATGGGCATAATTATCTTTTATCCATTACCACAGGAGCCAACGCGGAGAATGACACGGTTTATGACCTTCAGACTGAAATCATGGAATGGACTCTTTATGATCAGATAGACGCAAATGCTTTTGCTCAAGTCAAAGAATCGACCAGTAACATAAAGACCTATTTCGGGAATTATGATGCTTTCGTTTATTGGCTTGATAATCCTGACCAGATGAATGATGTTGATGGCGCAACGGGGGTTATTGACAGCGTTGGGGTAGTCAATGTAACAACCGCAACAGGAGCGCAAGTCATTGTTGATACCACGATAGCGTCAGGGACGTATACGAGTGCGATTATCAGGATAACATCCGGTACGGCGGCAGGAAGCGAAACAGTCGTTTTAACAAACTTATCAGGAGATACAGGCATAGTCGTTACGACACCATTTGGAACAACGCCGGATTCGACCAGCGTTTATTCTATAGGGGATATTGACGCTTTTTATAAAACAAAATGGTATGAACTTGGCGATGCCGCAAGAGAAAAAGCGTTTCTTGGAATGTTGTTCTTTGGCGAAGAAGCGAGTAGCAATAAGGTAGATATTGATTATGCCATAGATTTTGGTTCTTCGTTGGACAGCAAAACTGTCAGTCTTTCCCCGGAAAGCTCATCTTTGTGGGATTCAGCTATTTGGGATGAATCGGTTTGGGGAACGACAGGGAACAAGATTTATACTTCAAAATTGACTGGTCTTGGAAATTTCATCCAGTTTAAATTTGGCAATGATTCGATAGATGAAACATTCCATTTATATGGATTCAATGTTTTGGCAACACAAGAGAAATTGAAACAATGAAAAAAATTGTCATAGCTTTGATTATTTTGAGCATAGCGACGATAGCAACGATTGGGTACGCGTTACGGGCTTCCCGCCCGCCGGTATTGACCATGCCTTTGACGCAAGACCAGTTGACGCAACTGAATGTTTATCTCAATGATTTGTGGTATATGCAGACAGGGCGGATTGAATTGGATGTGGTTACTTCAACAAAGTCAAACGCGAAGAATGGTGAGATTTGGATATTTAACGATTCTGGAACATATAAGCTTCAATTTAAAGCAGGGGGAAACGTGAGGACGATAACTCCATGAGAAAATTACTTATCATTCCATTTTTATTATTTACTTTATATGCCGAAGCCGTACCGCCAAGCAGAATAGCGACGTATGTCGGCGGGACAGAAATTCTTGTGGATGATGTGGGCGGAAATGAAGATTCGCTTTTCAATTATTTGCAGGCGGGTGTTGACACTTATGCCGACGAAACTATCGTCAACGCAGATATTCATCCTTCGGCGAATATCCAATCAGATAAATTGAATCTTACGGCCATTGCTCAATCGGTTGCCAATTCAGGTTCAACGACTCTCACTGGTAGTTTTGCGGCTGATGGAACAACGAATAGTATCGGTAATGGCGGGTCTGATACGCTTACTTTGAATGTCCCAGGAGGCATGACCTTATCCGCGGCAACGACATGGACACTTACAGGTGCATTGACTTTTTCGGGAACGATTGCGGATTTGGGGACGGTGACGACGGCAGACATAAACGGCGGAACAATGGATGGTGTTCAAATAGGCGATACGACAGCCACAGGCGAGTTGATAGTCAATGATGCTTCGGATGATGCTGATGGGTTGGGGTCACAGGGGACTTCTGGACAATATCTTCAATCTGCGGGTGCAGGAGCAAATCCAACATTTGTAACTCCACTTGGGGTACTGTTGTCAACAACGACATTTTCTGCGGCGGCATCGACTGGTGACATAAGCATAACGGCTGGAAAGCGATATTTTGGAGTTCTTCATCTTGATTCAGTTTCCGGCGCATTATCCATAACGCTACAGTTTGATGATGATTCAACGGCAACGGATTACGCCTGGTGGAATCAAACGGTAGATTTTGCGATTTCCCCAACAATTGCAAACACGGGAGATGATGCTGACACTGACATTAATATTTATACCACAGGAGCGAATGATGCCTGTTCTTGTTCATTCTGGGTTGATGCTGATGCCATTACCATAGACGCTTCTGAAACAACGATAACTATTCATGGAACTTGCATCGGATGGGATGGTAATTTTTCTTCCGAGTTCAGAGGAATTTATAAAGATGCTGGTACATTATCGACAATGGAATTTTATGCCAGTGCTAATGCTTTTACCGGAAATGTAAAACTTTACGAATTGAACTAATGTTATCTTATATTAAGAATAGCGATGGTTATATATTAGGTTATCTCGAATGGCAGGTCGTCAACGTGCAAGGGCAGTTTAAGGATGATGGGGAATATTGTTATATCCAAGATTACTGGATACATCCGTTATGGCGAAGTGAAAAATATATCTTAGCTGAATTATCTCAACAGATTGCGGAACACAAATTCAGCAAAAACTTGAAATGGATTTATTGGAATAGAGAAAAATATAATTATAGGAAATCAAAAATATACAAAAAAGAAAAATTTATAGGAGGACATAAATGTCTAAAAGATTGTTTGGTTTAATATTTAAATGTCATTTTAATGAACCAAAATGTATTAACAATATTTTTGGGTGCAAATGTGGAAAGACGCCGAAATCTTCTCCGCCAACCGCGCCAGTTAAGAGTGCTGAAGAAATAGCGGCTGAACAGACAAGAGCAATGATTGAATCTATACCAAGAGCTGCTGAACTTCAACATCAGGTTGAAACAAGTCCGATTTATGGTATTGAAGCAAAAACAAGACTTGCTGAACAGACAAGACAAAACGTCTTCCCCAACGAACAAGCCGTTCGGCAACAGTTGGTTCAGAATATTTTGGCTAATCTTATCAGTCCAACAGGGATAAGTCCTGAACAACAGACAGCATTAACAGCAAGGCGTGGACAAGCAAGGGGTGAATTGGAACAATCCATGCGGACAAGGGCGAATCTTGGCGGTGGGCTTTATGGCGGTCGTTCCGCGGCTTCCGAGGCAAGGTCGGTCGGTGAACAAAGCCAGAACTTTGCTATTGAGGATATTGATAGGCAAGAACGGGCGAGGATGAACGCTTTAAGTGCCGCCTTGCCAGTCCTACAGCTCTTATTCCCCGACATTGGCTTAGTCCAACCAAGTTATATCAACCCCGTCGCTTCCCCTGAATCGCAATTATCGGCCTATACAACAGGCAGGGGACAGGACTTGACGTATGCGGCGCAACAGGAGGCGAATCAGACGGCGTTAAGGACTGCTTTGTATCAGAGTATAGGAAATGCGGTGGGACAGGTTGGTGGAGCGATGGCTACTGGTGGATTAAGTTTAGCGGGCACTGTTCCAGGTACAGGGAAAACTCAAAGTCAGATACTTGGATTTAATACAGCACAATATAGATAAAGGAAAATCATATGCCAAACAACCCGATAGTAGATGCTATCCAACAAACTCTTATGAACATGGGTCAGAATGAACGTAATCTTGGACAGGGAGTTGCTCCTCCTCCAATGTATAATCGGCCGGAAGTGAATCTTGACCCTATCCGAATTATTAAGTCTTTGATGGGCGGGCCAGGCGGACAAGGCGGTATTCAGCAACCTCAAGCACCAATGATGTCGCAACCTCCGATGCCTCCCATGAACATCGCCTCACCTATAGAGAACGTCGGGTTAGCAGGTCAGCAAGAAAAACCTCAAGGCAACGGTATCAACTGGCAAATGCTCATGGACATTGGTATCCCCGCGTTATCTGCTATCATCGGGACAGCGGCCCCGGGGACATTGGCTGGTGCGGCGGGGTTGTCAACGGGGTATACGGGGGCGAGGGAGAAGCAGAGGGAACAACAGAGGGAAGAAGAAATAAAATTTAAAGAAAAAGAGGAAAAAGATATTGAAGAAAAAAAGAAGGAAATAAAAAGGCGGGCAGAAAAAATTGTTGAAGTTGCTAGTGAAACTTTTAAGAATCCTGAAGAAGTTTTAAAAGAAATTGAGATGTTAGAAGATAAGTTGGATATACCAAGAACAAAAACTGGGGAATCTTTAAAATCAGGGAAGATAAGAGTTCGAGATTTAAAGTCAGGGCAGACGGGGACTATTGATTCTAATGAATTTGATTCTTCTTTATATGAGAAACTTTAATGCCATTTGTTCCAGATAAAATAAGTTCTTTTGTTCCAGATAGACCAAGTTCATTTATCCCGGATGAATCACAGTCGATAGCAGTTCTTGATGAACAGTTGAAACCAATTGTCAAAAAAACTGGGGAAATATTTTTTAACCCTTTGGCAAAAACACTTACCGGAGAATCTCTCCATGATAGAGCTATCAGGGCAACAGAACCTTCTGAAATTAAACCTAATGACCCGATAAGTTATTGGTCGGCTTTTACTAAAAGTGCTTTAGGAGGTATGGCTGGCGAAGTTGCCGATATTGCGACGACACCATTTAATCTGATAGCAGGGCCAGTGCTTGGAAAAGCGGGTAAGTTGATAAGCAAGATTCCTTTTAAAGGAACAACTGTCGGGGAAATAGCTTCTAAAGTTCCCTTTAAACAAATATTCAATGAAGATGTTGCCGCAGTCGTAAGTTATCAAAATGCTTTGAAGAATCTTTCACAAAGAGTTTCTGAATCTCAGTCACCTATTAATATAATTAGAAATTTAAGTAATCCTGTCGCAAAGGTTACAAAAGCCATAAAAGACGCAGGCCCTATCAGGTTAGCACAAGAGAACTTATTTACTGCTGAAAGAGCCAAAAGAATTGAAAGAGTAAAATCTGTTGGAAGTAGATTTCCAGGAGAAGCCGGATTTTTTAAACAATTAGGAGAATTAAAAGGTTCACTTCCGAAGATAGAATTTCAGGGTATCAGGAATACTGTTTCACAATCTGATATTGATGGTATGTACGATATGATAACCAGAAGCTCCATGATTGATGAGTTTGAAAAGATTGCGGCTAAGAATGGATTAACTAAATTATTTGGTGAAGTCGGTGGAAGGGTTCCAACAAATAGTGAGATTAATCTTTTAAGTAAAATCTTTCCTCAAGAAACCATAAAAACTATATTAGATAAGAGGCCAGCATTGACTAGGGCAGGTGAATTTATAGCTGATGTTATAAATATTCCGAGGTCTTTAATGACAGCATTTGATATGTCCGCTCCATTGAGGCAAGGCGTTTTTCTGATTGGTCGTCCACAACAATGGATGCCCGCATTTGGGAATATGTTTAAATATTTTTTCAATGAGAATTCTTATGATGATTTATTGAATAATATCAGCAAAAGACAAAATTTTCCATTGATGAAAAGAGCTAAATTATCTATAACAAATTTAGATAGGATTCTTAGTAATCGGGAAGAATCATTTATGTCTAATATGGCCGAGAAAATACCTATATTAGGTAAAGGTGTCCGTGCTTCTAATAGGGCTTTTTCAGGATTTTTAAATAAGTTGAGAGCAGACACATTCGATGATTTTATTAAAACAGCACAAAGTCAAGGTATCCCTCTTAGCAATAAACTTATTAATGATATGGGAACATTTATCAATTCCGCTACAGGTAGAGGCCCGTTAGGGCCAGCCCTTGAAAGAGTTTCAAATACGCTTAATGGTTTATTCTTCTCACCACGATTGATGTCCTCAAGATTGACTTTGATTAATCCAGCTTATTATATAAGATTAGACCCAATGGTTAGAAAAGAAGCCTTACGCTCATTATTTACTTTTTCTGGATTTGCCGGAAGTATTATGACTCTTGCAAGTTTGTCTGGCGCTGAAGTTGGTAATAATCCCAGAAGCGCTGATTTCGGAAAAATAAAAGTTGGTGATACCCGTTACGATGTTCTCGGAGGGTTTCAACAATATATGAGGTTAGCTACCCAGTTAATTACCGGAGAACATATAAGTTCGACGACTGGTGTTAAAACAGTCGTTGGCGAAGGTTATAAGCCCTTGACAAGAAAACAAATATTAGAGAGATTCATAGAAACTAAAGAAGCCCCTCTTTTGTCTTTTGCTTCAAAGATGTTGGAAGGACAAGGATTCGCCGGACAAGATTTAGATATTCCGAAAGAAATTGCCGTTAGATTTATACCTATGGTAGCTCAAGATATGTATGAATTAAGTAAAGAAAAAGGAATTGGCGGTATGGCCATGTCAATACCGGCAATTTTTGGCGTAGGCGTTCAAACATATTCATCAACACCAAGAGAAGTTGTTATTTCTGCAAGGTCTGCGGCTAAAGAAGCAAGAAGATTGATAAAAATTGGAGATGAAGAAGGTGGTAGGAATTTGATAGAAAACAATAAAGACCTTATTAATTCGGCATCAAAATTGTCAGGATTGTATAATTCTTTAACAAAAATTGAAAGAAAAAAAGACGATGTTTTGAAAACTAAGCGTTTAACAAATGAACAAAAAAGGAAACAAGTTCTTGATTTTGATGTAAAAATACAAGAAATTGAAGATAGGATGGAAACTATTTTAGAAGAAAGCAAAAGGCAAAAATGAAAAAATACCTACTCTTTCTACTTTTACCGTTTCTGATCGGAGCCGCCCCCACGAGGGTCAATAACTTTTCTGCAAGTACAACGGCAAGATCTGCGGAAGTCAACGAGGATTTTAACAACCTCTATGGCTACCTTCAAACAGGAACGGACACATTGCGAGCAGGGGCCGTTGACGCGATTACCGAGATAACGGCGGCTTTGAAAAGCGGTTCCGACCAGACATTGATTACGGGAACGGAAGGAAGCAATACCGAATTTGCCGTATGGAACAGTGATGGGGATTTAGTAGCAATCACGACGATGACGGGAAACACATCGGGAGTTAAAGTAACTGTCCCATTTTTAATCAATGTTACCAGTTGCGCCGTGTTAGGGACGGATTCAACGGGAAGAATATATTGTCCATAAGGAGATTTGATGACTCTATCAAAACAAAGAAATTCCTTTGAAACGCAGGAGATAGTTGCCGATACGATAGGCGATGGATCGCAGACGGTAACGACTGCAGGGACAAGGGTTCAGTTGACGGCTACCGCAACGCCTTGCCGGTTGGTCAATATCTTTGCTAAGGCAGGAAATACGGGCAATATCTTTGTCGGAGGTTCAACGGTCAGTTCTGCAAGGGGGATGGTCCTGGAGCAGGCACGAAGTACAGACTGGTTCCCGATTAATGATTTGAGTAAGATTTATATCGATAGCAGTTCTAATGGTGATGGGATTCAATACGCTTATGTGGTTTAAAGTCTTATTATTTATTTTATTATCTACATCTGCCGATGCAGGCCTTCCTCCGACACGAATCCTTGATGAAGGAACAGACCAGGGCGTCGCCTTCAAATTTGATTGTGTTGGAGCAGGGATAGCTTGTACGCAATCAGGAGTGACAGGGACACTCACGGTTGACGGAGGGGGTTCTGGAGATAGTATCACCGTCAATACTACCGCCGCTACAAACGCCAATTTCCTCGATAACCTTTACATGGACATTGCCCTGGACGCCGCCGCGACGCCGGATGATGTTACGTGGAAATTCAATTTTAATGCCGCTTCGGGGGATATTGCTTTACTGACCAACGAAGTAGCTTTTGCTCTCAATGGTTTTGTTTCGGAAGGCTTGACCGCAGACACCATCGAAGGCAGATTTGCTTTTCCTGACTGGGCGACTTCGGACAAGGTGATAACTTTTCAGGACGCCACAGATACGATTGTCGGGCGGGATACCACCGACACGTTGACTAACAAGACCATGACCGCGGCGGCGAATGTTATTGACGCTGACACAGCGGTGGCTTTAGCGGCAGATCCTGCTGACTGCACCACTTCCACGCATTTCGCCGTTGGCGTGACGGCCGCTGGCGTGGCGACCTGTGAAGCGATCGCTGATGCCGATGTTCCGGATACAATTACGGTTGACCTGGCCACAACGGTAACGACCAATGCCAATTTGACGGGCCCGATCACCTCTGTCGGGAACGCCACTACCGTAGCCTCTACCGTTGGCGGAAGAAGCCTCACGGTAACGGCGGATGTTGTTGATATAGATATAGAGATTTTTACGGATACAAAATGTATGACTATCGAAACTCCTGCCGATGCCGATAACTTTTTAATGTACCGCGTGCCTGTTACTTCAACGGTAACGAGTTTGAATTGTATCGTCGAGGCCGCGACGAGTGCCGTTATTCTTTTTCAGGAATGTGACACGGCGGGTGATAATTGCTCCAATATTGATGGGGCTACTACCATAACTTGCGATGTGGATGGTCAAGCGGACGATGGGGCATTGAGTAATGCCGCTATTGACGCAACAGACTGGATACGGCTTGATATAGGAACGGTGACGGGGACGGTAGGACATGTAACGGCGTGTTTTACATTTACAAAAGATGATTAAAAACTTCTTTACAATTTTATTTTTACTTTTTTCCGTTCCTTCTTTCGCCGCCACGCAACAGGTCATCGCAACAGGCACAGACGATAATATTGACACGACGGCAACTGAGTATTTTCCGTTGGGTTCGGTTGGGACAGAGTTATGGTCAGGCACGGAGTATACCGTTGTTTGGCCCGCGTCCGGTACGATTGAAGACCTGTTTGTTGAGTTGGATGCAAGCCCTGGAGCGGGGAATACGTCACAATGGACTATCAGGGTCAACAAAGCAACACCGGGAACACCGACACAAGCCAGTTGCGCGAACGCGACTGCTTGTAATGATACAACTAATGCGACAGCGATAACGGTTGGTGACGAAGTATCAATAATGCACGTGCCAATATCTACCCCAACCACATCTGACCCCAGCTGGTCAATATCATGGAATCCAACGACAGCGGATTATACGGTTATTGTTGGTAGTTCGATGGCGAATACCCTCGCGACTTCTGGGACGCAGTATTTGCCAATGCACGGGATGGGTACTCCGGTGAGCGCTTCGTTTGATGTTTCGACTTTTTTTCCGACAGGAGGAATATTAAGGGATTTGTATATTGAGCTTGGCACAGACCCGGGCGACGGGACTTCGAGGACATTCGCTTTTGGGACAGTCGATTGCACAGTGACCGGAAGCGCNGGNGGAACNAACAAAACTTGCAATAGCGGTTCAGACACTCAAGCCGTTTCCGCCAACGATACTTATACTTTGACTTCGACCGTTTCGGGGATTCCAGCCGCATCTATTATAAGCTACGGTGTTGTTTTTGTTCCAACGACAAGCGGGGAATTTACATTTCATGGTTCGAGTTATGATGATTTATCGAATAATAATGAATTTAACTGGATGACTGGAGCCATGAGCACAGGCGGAGATTGGAGTGGAACGACGGATATCCGCGAAAATCTTTCCGGAGTCGCTTTCACGATAAAAAATATTTACTTTGAGGTGGAAACCGATCCAGGCCCCGATACCGACCTTTATAATATTTATTTCCGAGTCGATGGAACAAACTCCGCGCTTACCTGTCAACTGACCGGAACGGGGGCCGGGCCGTGGCGGTGCAATGCTTCGTCTAATATCGCGGTATCTTCAGGAAATGAATTAAGCGTTGCCGTTACTGATGACGGGACAACACCAGCTACAACCGATAACCGATGGGCGTTGACAGGATTTATTACCCCAACAGGCGAAGCGGCCAGAAGGATAATTTCAATTCAATAAGAGACACTATGA
>C687J26845_10000670_pt1 | contig 22284 bp, 17 predicted proteins | sample RifCSPlowO2_12_FD_26845 | JGI IMG/M metagenome (IMG submission 26845)
AACATCTCGCGGCTGCCGACCTGGATGCCGTGCACGTTGGCGCGCTTGGCGAGGATCATCTGCGGGTTGATCTGGGCCTCGCCCGCGAGATTGCCGATTGCGTAGAGCCGCCCGCCCACACGAAGCGCAAGGAGCGATTTCCTGAACGTTCCCGCGCCGCCCAATTCGACAACATGGTCGGCGCCCTGTCCGCCGGTCAGATCCATTACCGCGCGCTCCCAGTCGGGCGTGGCGCGGTAGTTCACCACGTCGGTAATACCCATCGCCTTGAGCCGCGCGATCTTCTCTTCGCTGCCTGAGGTGACGATCACGCGCGCCCCGGCCATGCGCGCGAACTGCACCGCGAATAGCGATACGCCGCCGGTGCCCAACGTCAGCACGGTCTCGCCCGCAGCGAGCTTCCCGCGGGCAAAGAGAGCGTGCCAGGCGGTGACGGCCGCGCACGGCAGGGTGGCCGCCTCCTCGAAGGTGAGGTGCGTAGGAATTGAGACGACGCCTTCTTCCGAGAGCACGATACGCTCGGCCAACACGCCATCCGATGGGCCGCCGAGCGCGGAGGACGCGTAGGCCGGATCGATACGCCCGGCGAGCCAGCGCTGCACGAAGATCGCGGCGACGCGATCGCCGACCTTCACGCGCGTGACGCCGGGGCCGGCTTCCACGACTTCGCCGGCACCGTCCGAAAGCGGAATCAGCCGTGGCTTGATCGCCGACCGCTCATAGGCGCCGGTGGCGACCTTGAGGTCGCGGTAATTGAGCGAGGTCGCGCGGATGCGGATCGCAACTTCCCTCGGGCCGGGGCGGCGGTCCTCCTCGTCGCCAAGTTTCAGATCGTCGAGAATGCCGACCGGGTCGAGTCTGTAGACTTTCATGCGCTCTTCTGCATCATCGTTCCGGATAGTACTACGTGGCGATGGTCCAGTCGCAGATCTATGAGCGGGGCACCAACGCGGTGTAATTCCGGGCCAAATACGCAACAACTCTTACCGCCCTAACCCGACGGCTGCTTCTGGCCGTAGACGACCATCAGCCGAGGGCCGCAAACCGACCCAAAGCGACATTCGCGCCGCCCCCATTGTTGCGCGACGCGGCCGCCGACCGCCACCTTCACCAAAAACGTCCGAGAAACGTGAGGAACGCCTACTTACTGCCTTATACGAAACCGCGCGCTTCGTCGCCAGAATTGCACTGAACGCCGACTACTGGAACGTCTTCGTGCGGGTGCCGGAAAGAACGCCTGGCTTTATCGCGCGTCTACTCGATCAGGCAGGAAGAACACCCGGCCGCTTGGGCCCGTTAGCGATCATTGCCACGAACTGCTCACACATCTCCTTGAAAGGCGCGAGCCTTCCAGCGTGGACCTTGAAATACGGGGCGATGGTGCAGCAGGTATCTTGTGTTCCCATTGGCTTCTCCTGGATCGCCTCGCGACTCGAGAGCAGTGCCCGCACCTGCCGCCAGATCAAGCTGAAAACCTTTGACACTCCCAATCACCCGCGGATCGAATTCTTGCGGACCACAATGCTACAATCGGGAGCGTCCTCACGAGGGGCTGGGGTATTGCATCCCGGATGAAATGTACTATGGAAAACTGGAGCCTTTGTCGGAGCTAGCCTGATATCTCCCACACAACCGGTCCAGAGCTTATACCTGCCCTCGGGTTGTCCACGACGTAGTAGGGTCCATTGCAGCAGGGGGAATCGGGCCGCGCAGCAGACGGTTTATTCCGAATGAAAACTGGCGGTTTAAATTAACGAGCGGACGGACCATGGCGGAAATCAATGGTGCAGCGCTGATCGCAAAGTGCCTGAAGCAGCAGGGCGTGAAGGAGTTGTTCGGGGTCGTCGGCATTCCCGTGACGGGGATCGCCAATGCGGCGCAGAAGGAGGGCATCCGCTACATCGGCACCCGGCACGAGCAGGCTGCTGGGTTTGCGGCCCAGGCGGTGTCCTATCTCAGGGGCCATGTGGGGGTGGCCCTCACCGTATCCGGGCCCGGGATGACCAATGCGATCACCGCGCTGGGCAACGCATGGGCCAACTGCTGGCCAATGCTCCTGTTGGGAGGGTCCACCGACCTGGCCTTCGCCCATCGGGGCGGATTTCAAGTGGCCCCGCAGATGGAGGCGGCGCGGCCGTTCTGCAAATGGGTCGCCCAGCCCGCGCGGGTGGAGGATATTCCCCACCTGATCGAAATGGGTGTGCGAACCGCATGGTACGGGAGGCCGGGCCCGGTGTACATCGATCTGCCTGCGGACATCATCGAGGCGATGGTGGACGAGGCCAGCCTCACCTATCCCGGGCCCGTATCCCCTCCGATCCGGATGGCCGCCCCGCCCGAGCTGGTGGCCGAGGCCGTGCAGACGCTCCGCTCCGCCAGGAAGCCCCTGCTCATCGTGGGGAAAGGCGCGGCCTGGAGCGACGCGGCAACGGAAGTGCGCCGCATCGTGGACAGCACGAACATTCCCGTGCTCCCCACGCCCATGGGAAAAGGGGTGGTGCCCGACGACCATCCCAGCATCGTTTCGGCGGCGCGCAGCTATGCGCTGAAGAACGCGGACCTGATCGTCCTGGCCGGCGCACGGCTTAACTGGATTCTCCATTTCGGGATGCCGCCCCGCTTCAACCCGGAGACCCGGGTGATTCAGATAGATTTGGCCCAGGAGGAGATCGGCAACAACCTTCCCGCGACGGTGGGTCTGACCGGCGATCTCAAGGCGATCCTGGCGCAGATGGTCGCCCAACTGGAGGAGACCCCCTGGAAGTGCGACGACCGCGGCGCATGGAAAGCCGGCCTGGCCGCCGAAGTGGCCAAGAAGAAAACCGAGCTCAAGCCCGCCCTGGTATCCGATGAGGTTCCCATGGGCTATTTCCGCCCGCTGCAGGAGATTCAAAAGGTGCTGCCCCGCGACGCGATCATCGTATCGGAAGGCGCCAGCACCATGGACATCAGCCGCTCGGTGCTTGAGAATTATCAGCCCCGCAATCGGCTGGACGCGGGCTCCTGGGGCACCATGGGCGGCGCGACCGGATTTGCCCTGGCCTCCGCGGTCGTACATCCGGAAAGGCGGGTGATCGCCCTGATGGGAGACGCCTCGTTCGGTTTCTCAGGCATGGAAGTGGAAGTGGCCGCGCGGCATCGGCTACCGATTACCTGGATCGTCTTCACCAACGGCGGGATCGTTAGCGGAGTAGCGAATCTGCCCAAAGACGGGCCGCTGCCCGTCAATGTCTTCCAGCCCGGGGCCCGGTATGAAAAGATCATGGAAGCCTTCGGGGGCAAGGGCTTCTACTGCGAGACGCCCGATCAGTTGGCCAGGGCCCTGCGAACCGCTTTCGATTCGGGAGAGACCGCTCTCATCAACGTCGCTATCGCCCCCACGGCCAAGAAGGCGCCACAGACCTATTCCCACTGGTCGAGCCGGTAGCCCGCCGCGCGTAGCAGGCCAATTTCGGTTTCACGAATCGCGCTCATCATCGAGGGGGATAGGACATGGCCGTGGTCGAAACGGAGCAACGGGGCCAAGTGATGTTGGTTCGCATGAATCGGCCCGATCGATTGAATGCCTTAGGGGTCCAGCTTCGGGCTGAACTCGCACAGGCATTCGTCGAGTTCAGGGATAACCCGGATTCCGAAGTCGTGGTGTTTACCGGCAGTGGGCGCGCCTTTTGCGCTGGGGAGGACATGAAGGAATCTCTCGAACGCGGCACGCCGGGGCGCGGTGCTCAGCCGCTCGAAAACCCCTTCATGGACGGAACCCTCGAGAAACCGGTCATAGCCGCGATTAACGGCTTCGCGATGGGAGGTGGTTTCATGCTGGTGGAGCGCACCGACTTGCGCGTTGCGGTTCGCGGAGCGGTGTTCGAGATCTCCGAAGCCAAACGGTGGCTGCTTGGAGGATACAGTCATGGCCTGATTGCCGGGCTTCCCCACCCTATCGCGACTGAAATGGCGCTCGGATTCCGCTTTACCGCTGAGCGACTCTACGAGGTCGGGTTCCTCAATCGCCTGGTCGAGCCGGAGCAGCTCTTGCCCAGTGCGTTCGAGATGGCTGAGCACCTGCTGACCCTCCCCCCGGCATCGCGCGTCAACACGGTGTACATGATGCGGCAGATGCGCCCGCAGGTTGCTCCCGATTTGAGTCGTCTGGCCGCCGCCCTCCGTGAGCACGGCNATAANACNGATCTGATGGAGTCCCGAAAGGCTTTCGCGGAAAAACGCAAGCCCAACTTTAAAGGTTGGGTGGATCCCGAGGACCGCCATCGCATGCCGAGACTGGAGTCGTTCCGGGACAAGTAGGGCGGCCAGGCGCGGACGATTCTGAGCCAGCCCGGGTGGACGCATGCACTCCGCAGAACTGGAACCCCTGACGGAGATGACGCTCGGCCGCATCAAGATCGGTGCGTAAGCATTCCACGCCGGGTCTTGTGGGAGGCTCCTGTTCGGGTCAGAGGTCCGTGTCAGATCAAATAGGCGAGGGTAAAACTGCATGGCTCAATCACGTGGCGCACTCGAGGGGGTGAAGGTGGTTGCCTGTTCGACGGCTCAGGCTGGCACGGTTCCGTATGTGCTGATGGCGGACCTGGGAGCTGAGGTCATCAAGATTGAGCCCCCGGGAGTTGGCGACAGTTCGAGAAAAACCGGGCAAATTCCTGGCTTCCCCAGTTCCTCCTTTGAGACCAATAACCGCGGCGTGAAAAGTCTCACGCTCAACCTGAAAGCCTCCGAGGGTAGGGAAATCCTCTATAAACTCGTGAAGGATGCTGATATTTTCGGCCAGAACTTCCGTCCCGGCGCTGCCGAGAAGAACGGTTTCGGCTATGAAGACCTCAAGAAAGTCAATCCCAAAATCGTGTACGTTTCCGTTTCCGGTTACGGTCCGCGAGGCCCTCATGCCCTGCTCCCCGGCACAGATTCCATGGCGCAGGCGCTCGGCGGCATCACCGAAGCCTTTTCAACGCCGGGCCAGCGCTTGAAGACCGGCGTCGTCTCGGTTGCCGATGAGACGTGCGCCATATTGGCTTTTGGCGGCATGCTGGCCGGGCTTTACTGCGCGAAGATGACGGGTGTCGGGCAGAAGATTGATACCTCACTCCTGGGCGGGCAGATTCGTCTCATGGGTTGGACACTGACCACGACCATGTGGAGAGAAAAGAACCCGGTTATCGGCCAGGCACGCATCACGGGCACCGCTCAGCGTCCGGGCATAGGTGCCAGCTTCAACGACATTGACGGTAAACCGTTCGCGCTCCAGATGAGCGGGGAAAAGTGGGAGAAAGCCATGACCGCACTCGGCTTCCATACGAAACTGGAGGAAAGGGGCTTAGCTGATCTTGGTATTGCCGTAACGTCAGAGGAAAAACGGGAAATGATGCTTAAGACCCTTGATGAACTCTTCGCGACGGATACCCGCGACAAATGGGTCGAAGTCCTACGTAAAACCGATGTCGTCTCTGCTCCCATTAACACCTTGCTTGAAGCTTCCAATGACCCTGATGTCTTAGCCAACGAATACATTACCCAGGTGGAGTATCCAAAGTATAGGAAGAGGCTCAAGGTCCACGGTTCTCCGTGGCGGTTCTCCGAAACCCCGGTCAAAATCGGCATCGCCCCTGAACTCGGTGAGCACAATGTTCCTATTCTGACAAGCCTTGGTTACAGCGATGCCCAGATTCAGGCGCTCAAGGATAGGAAAATCATCTAAAGGATGGCGGCCCGCGTCATGGTCCACCTCTCACGTGTACAGGTGGCAGGCGACTAGATGACCGGGAGCTGCCTCGCGCAAGGGAGGCTCCTCTTGGGCGCACTTCGGCATGACAAACGGGCATCGGGTGTGAAATCGGCAGCCGCTGGGCGGATCGAGGGGAGAGGGCACCTCTCCTGTAAGAACAATCTCATCGTTCTGCAGGTCCGGATGGTCTGGGAGAACCGCGGAGAGCAGTGCCTTGGTGTACGGATGCAAGACATTGCCGAACAATTCTTCAGTGGGAGCGTAATCGACAATCTGTCCCAAGTACATCACGGCTGTTTGATGCGCCATGTGCCGGACCGTCGCCAGATTATGCGCTATCAGCAGATAGGCGACATGGTCACGTTGTTGGATGTCTTTGAGTAGGTTTAATATCTGGGCCCGTATGGAGACATCCAGGGCGGAGACAGGCTCATCCAGCACGATAAGTCTGGGATTCGAGGCCAGGGCACTCGCCAGGGCGATACGCTGACGCTGCCCACCACTGAACTCATGTGGGTAGTGCTGTGCGTGTTCCGGACGCATGCCGACCTGAACCATCACCTCTCCTACGCGTTGACCGATATCGCGGCGGCTGCCCCATTTGTTGACGACCAGGGATTCGGCAATGATCCTGCCGACCGGCATGCGGGGATTGAGGGACGACCACGGATCCTGGAATACGGCCTGCACAAGGGACCGATAGTCGCGCAGCGCTTCCCCTTGCATGCCATGAATCGACCTACCCTGCAACAGTATGCGGCCGCTCGTCGGTTGCTCCAGCCGGAGAACAAGCCTCGAGGTCGTCGTCTTCCCACACCCGGATTCCCCTACCAGTCCCAGCGTTTCCCCCGTGGCGATCGAGAGATCAATGCCATCGACCGCTTTCACTTGTCCGACGGTTTTCGCGAACAGGATGCCTTTGGTGTAAGGAAAGTGTTTGCGCAGGCTTTCAACGCGCAGCAAAGGCCCGGTCATACGGTTACCCCCAGTCTCCAACAGTCAGCCGTATGCTCGCTGCCGACGGCGAAAGACGAAGGATAGGTCGTTTGGCAACGGTCGTCGGCTAGAGGACAGCGCGGCGCAAAGCGGCATCCGCGCGGCAGATCGGAGAATGCCGGCGGCTGACCTTCTATCGTGTGCAAACGGCCCACCTGCTGTCGCATCTTGGGCACCGAAGCGATCAGCGCCTGGGTGTACGGGTGCCTGGGGTTATCGAACACGTGACGCACCGGACCGCTCTCGACGATGCGTCCGGCATACATGACCGCGACCCGATCGCACATCTTGGCCACGATGCCGAAGTCGTGCGTGATGAACAGGATCGCCATGTCGGAGTTCTGCTGGAGTTCCTTGAGCAGTTTCAGGTACTGCAATTGGATCGTCACATCCAGAGCGGTCGTGGGTTCATCGGCGATCAGCACCTGGGGCTCGCGACTGATCGCGATGGCGCCCACCACCCGCTGCTTCATGCCGCCGCTCATCTGGTGCGGATATTGGTGCATCCGCTGTTCCGGCGCTGCCAGCTTCACTTTGCGCAACGCTTCGATGGCCCGCTGCATCACGGTGCCATCTTGTCCCGGATGATGCTTGGCAATGGACTCACGGAGCTGGTCACCAATCGTGAACACCGGGTTCAGGGAGGTCTGCGGGTCTTGCAGGATCATGGCGATCTTGCTTCCTCGAATCTGACGCATCTCTCGGTCGCTCTTGGTCAGAAGATTCTCCCCGTCCAACAGCACCTCTCCCCGCACCGTGCGGGCTGCCGGCTGTGGGAGCAGTCGCAGCAGCGACAGAGCCGTCACGCTCTTCCCGCAGCCCGACTCTCCTACCAAGCCCAACACCTCGCCCCGCCGCAGCGAAAAGCTGACCCCATCAACGACCTTCAGCACGCCCCGCCGCAAGAAGAAATGCGTGTGCAGATCGCGAACTTCGAGAATGATATCTCCACTCATGATTGCCTTTTGTGACACTTTGCTGCTGTACCCGAGACGGGCGTCAGCCCACTCTAGCGACGAGGGGTGGGTATCATCGATTGCGGAACTCTCTTAGGGCATCCTCATGGCGTTCACTCCATCACAACTGGCGCAGCTTGGGATCCAGACGATCCCGAAGCCAGTCGCCGAACAGGTTGAAGGCGAGCACGACCAGCGTGATGGCGATTCCTGGGGGGAGCGAAAGCCACCAGGCACTGGAGATCTTCCCCCGGCCCTCGGCGGCCATGAGGCCCCAAGACGGGGTGGGAGGCGGAACCCCGGCGCCCAGGAAGCTGAGCGATGCCTCGGTCACAATCACCACGCCGACGTACAGCGTCAGGAGCACCATGAACGTGTTCATCACGTTCGGCAGGATGTGGATCACCATGATGCGCGCCGGCGAACATCCATGCACCCTGGCCAGCGCAATGAAGTCTCGTTGCTTCACGGCCAGGACTTCCCCCCGCACCACCCGGGCAAAACGGGCCCACAGCAGCAGACTGATCGCAATGACGATCGTGCGCAGGCCCTGTCCCATGGTCACCGCCAGCAGCAGGGCAAACAGGATGGCGGGAAAGGCAAGGGCTGCATCCACAATGCGCATGAGCAGGTTATCCAGGCGACCGCCAACGTACCCGGAGACGATACCGATCACGAGCCCGACGCCGCCGCCCACCAGGAGCGCCAGGGCGCTCACGATCATGCTCACCCGGGCGCCGTAGAGCAGGCGGCTGAGGACGTCCCGCCCGAATACATCGGTGCCGAGGAGATATTTCGTGGTACCCCCCTCCTCCCAGAAGGGGGGTATGAGCTTGTCCGCCAGGGTTTGGTCGATCGGCGAATGTGGGGCGAGTATAGGCGCAAACACCGCCACAAACAGCATGGTGACTATGATGACGAGTGGCGTCCAAGGCAGGTCTTTCATGCTGGCGTCATTCCGCTAGACGGATGCGTGGATCGACATAGGCGTAGAGAATATCTACGATCAGATTGATAAATACGATGAGCACGGCGTCCATGATGATCGCGGCCTGCAGGAGCGGAAAATCCCGAAAGATCACCGCTTCATAGGTCAGCCGACCGATACCCGGCCAGGCAAACACCGTCTCCGTCACGATGGCTCCGGTCACCAGACCTCCCATGAACACGCCCCAGAGCGTGAGCATCGGGATCAAGGCATTTCGCAGGCAGTGCTTCCAGACCACGATCGTCTCGCTCAGGCCCTTGATGCGGGCCAGCTTGACGAATTCGCTATCGAGGATCTCCAGCATGCTCGAGCGGATGAGCCGCATGAAGCCGGCGAGGAGAAACGTGCTCAGCGTGACGGTCGGCAGGACAAAGTGACGGTAGTCACCCATTCTGGACGTGGGCAGCCAGTCCAGTTGCACACTGAAGATATAGATCAGCAGAATCCCAAGCCAGAAGTGGGGGGTGGCGATGCCCAGCACGGCGATGGTTCCCGAGACCCTGTCGATAAAGCTGCCTCGGTACAACGCCGACAAGATCCCCAGCGGAACGCCCAGGATCACGGCGAGAATCATGGCGCCCGGGACGATCATGAGCGTGTTGGGCAGACGAGAAAAGAATACCTCTACGGCCGGCTGGCGATACCGGATGGATTGGCCCAGGTCGCCACGCAACGCATTCGCGACGAAGAGACCGAACTGCTGGTGCAACGGGCCGTCCAGCCCCAGGGTCTCGATCAGCGCCTGTCGGTCTTCCTGGGTGGCATCTTCCGGGAGCATCAGATCCACCGGATTGCCGGTGAGACGGCCCAGGAAGAAGACGATCGTTGCCACCAGGACCAGGAGCACAAGGCCCTGCAGCAGTCGCCGCAAGATGTAACGCCGCATCGTCTACGAGGCCTTCTGCCGAGAAAGGCTCAGCACGATCGCGACATCTCGTGTGCAACCCTACTGCCAGGGCTTTTGTTCGGGCCTTGGCATGCGCTGGAACAAATCGCCGAACTCGTGGCGCCCGGGAATGGCTTTGAACGCTCCCACCATTTTGGGATTGACCGCCCAGTACCCCATCCCTTCAATGATGGGAACCGCGATCCAGGCATCAGACACCAGCTCGATCATGCGGTTGGTCTTTTCGGCCCGCTTGACGGCGTCCTGCTCCACAGTCACCGCACGGTGGAGCTCGTCAAACGTCTTGCACAGCTCCGGACAGTCATTGCCGCGACCGAGCAGATGGTGGGCACCCTTGCTGTGAAAGGCGCCGTAGAATCTAGCCGCGGCAACCGGCCGGCCCGCGGTGCGATACATCGAGGCGACGCCCACCAGTTGATTTTGCTCGCGTAGAAGCAATGGCGCGAAGGAGCCCCACTCATAGTGTGTGTAATTGACCTTGACCCCGAGCCTGTTCCAGAAATCGGTGATGGCCAAGCCGATCTGAGTCATGAACGGCGTCCCCGCCATGGCGGTATTGGCGAACTTGAGTTCGAATCCGTTCGGGTAGCCCGCTTCGGCCAGCAGTTTTTTCGCCCGCTGGGGATCGTAGCGTAGCGCCTCGCGGCTCCACTTCTGCCAGCGTTCCGTGTCGTCATCCACGCTGTACCCGAAGGTGGCAAAGGGCATGGGCATCTTCGCCTCGCCGTACATCACATGCTCGATGATCTGCTGGCGGTCGATGGCGAGGGAGAGGGCTTCCCGCACCCGCTTGTCGGCGAGGGGATTCTTCTGCGATTCGGGGCGATACAAGCCATAGATCTGATAGACGGCCTGCATCGTTCCCGGGACAGAGACCACCTTCAGTTTCGCGGCTTTTACCTCCTTGATCGACTCCGGGCTGATACTCGCAATCGCCGCCTCGCCGGTTCTGACCATGGCCACGCGGGTGCTTTCTTCAGGCACCAGCAGGAGGATCAGTCGTTTGAAGTGGGGCGTGCCCATCCGGTGTGGGTAATCGACCGCTTCGTACTCGATGCGGTCGCCGGGCACGCTTTTCACGAACTTCCACGGGCCGCTGCCAATCGGTTTCTTGCGGAATCCCTCCACGCCGACAGTCTCGATGTATTTCTTGGGCATGAGTTGCCCTTCCTGATACGTCGCGCGGCTCAGGCCCTCCGCAAAGTAGACTTGCACCCCGTTGGTATGGACCTGGACGGTGTAGTCATCGAGCACGTCGATGCTCTTCACATCCCGACGTAACCCCGGCCCCCGGGACGAAATCGACTCTTTCGACATGGTGCGCTCGAGGCTGAACTTCACATCGTGCGCCGTGATGGGGTCGCCATTGTGCCACTTGAGGCCCTTCCGGATGTGGAAGATCCAACTCAGGCCGTCCTTGGCGAGTTCCCAGCGTTCAGCAACACCCGGCCCCGCTCCCCCCTTTTCGAAGTTGAGCCCGACTATCGAGTCGTACATCGGAGCCTGGTAATGGGCATGGGCGCTCCGGGTTTCCTGGATCGGGTCCATGGATTGAGCGCCGAGTGTGTCAAGGGCGACGACCAGGGTTCCCTGCTGCTCCTCGGCAGCCATGGCGGTCCAAGCCAAAGCCAGAAGAAAGGCAAACAGCCAACCGTTTAACAGGCCGCAATGTTTCATGATGTACCTCCTCTACACGATCAAGATGGCGGGATCAGAAATGGTACCGTGGCTTCTCATACCCGACACGTCAGTGGCGACCTCAAAGTCGTCTTAATTGGCCGGTTTGAAAGTCATCTTTTTCTTCGTCGATTTTTTTCGACGGCGCTTATATAAAGACCGGCCTGGCACTTCTGTCTGACACTTCTTTCTGGCTTATTCTTCGATTCTGGTCCTTCGTGTTGGAAACACCATCGCCACAGCCGTCCTTCGTTCGTGGAATTCAAACCTAGGTGAAGACCGCACCGCCGCGCACAACCATAATCCTAACCGAGAGTTGTTGTCAAATATGAGCGTCGAACAGCACTACCGTAGGTGCGCGCCCGGACACGCCAGGTGCCTTCATGAAATATGCAGCCGTCGGCGCGCCTTCGTACGGCACATCAACTCGCTCGATATTCGGATAGCGGCGCTCGAAACCGGCGTGGAAGCAACGCAGGGCTTTGCGATAAATGCCGAGCTTCTGTTCGCCCGGCGGCACCATGCGTTCACCGGTGAAATAGTAGTTCCCAGCGCGGATGTAGTAATTGCCCGCCGTGAGATGGCGTCCCTCGGTGGCGGCCGCATCGGCCGTTTGTTCGAGCCTCGCAGCCATTGCCGACCATCCCTCCCACCACGCATCGGGGTCGCGCGCGCGCCTTGAGCCGCTCGCCAATGCGGTCGATCTCCTCCAGTGCAACGGCGCCCCAGGGGGCCATACCCTTGCAGACGAGAGTCGCATTCGACCAAGAGAAATTTCCCGGAAAATGATCGATCCACGTACCGTTCGAAGACATGAACCACTCCTTGTGCGCCGTGTAGAGAGCGACTTTGTAAAATCTAGCGTGTATGCCATCCACTGGACAGCCTTGCGCACGAACACGGGTGCTGAGCCTTGCCCGCCGCATCGTGCCTAAGCACCGTGGCTGCCACTCGCAGGGACAGCAGCACCCCGAGCCTGTTTCGCGTTCAACCCGGAATAACAGTCATATCCACAAACTCGTGCACCGGCATGGCTTCAAGGGCTGCCTGATCGGATAGCAAATTTAGTATCGAGCGCTGCTGCTTTTCGGAATACCGCTGGCGGATGCTTGCCCGGAATTTGTGATCGAGCAGAGGCATCGCATCCGCCCGGCGGAATGGATGGCCTATGGGGTAAAGCGTCTCCACCGGCCCGCTCGACGAGCCGTCCCTGAACCGCACTGCGACAGCGGCAGAGTTTGCCCGACGGGATTGGTCATACATGGCGCGGGTGTAGGCCGGATTCTCGGTGACATGCATAACCGAGCGCAGCGCGTCAATGCGCGGATCAGCAGCAGCCGCATCCTCATAGTGATGCGCCGCCACGTCACCGAATATAAGGCCCACCGCAACCACATACTGCAAGCAGTGGTCCCGGTCAGCGGGATTGCGCAGCGGTCCCGTCTTGTCCATCACCTGCCGCGCCTTCTCGTGGGTAACGATGTCGATTCGTTCCACATCACCAAGTCGTCCACGTACGGACGGCGACAGCTTGACCGCGCACTCGATTGCAGATTGCGCATGCGCACCGGCCGGATACGAGATCTTGAACATCACGTTCTCCATCACAAAAGACCCGAACGACCGGGAGACCGAAAGGGGTCGCCCCTTCAACGCCACATCGTAGAAACCCCACTTTGGGGCGCTGAGCGCAGAGCGATAGCCCATTGCACCCTTGATTGCCATCAGAGCAAGCAGTACCCCACGAGCCGTAGCATCACCTCCCGCCCATGATTTGCGGGATCCGGTGTTGGTCGCCTGGCGAAACGTGCGTATGTTGACTTCCAGACACGCGTTGGACACTGCATCCAGAATCTCGTCCACACTGCCGCCCAGTAGCTTGGAGGCAACAGCCGCCGTGGCGACACGGCTAAACCAACCATGATCAAGCCCTGCGGCTCCGAAGTTGTTCTCCAGGGCGAGCAGCCCATGAATCTCGTGCGCCTTGATCATCGCCCCGAGCACTTGGCGCATCAGCATGGGCGGCTTGCCCGCGGCCGCGTTGCGCCGTGAATCATGATCGGCGACCGCCAATATGCCAGCAATGTTGTCTGAAGGGTGTCCGGCGCCCGCGGTAAAGCTGTCATTGAAATCCAGCCAGCGGATCATGCAACCAAAATTGAACGCGGCACTGACCGGGTCCAGTTGAAAAGACGTGCCTGGCACTCTTGCTCCGTTGGGAACGATCGTGCCCGGCGCGATGGGACCAAGAAGCCGCGTGCACGCGGGATACGACAATGCCTGGAGCGCACAACCCAGGCTGTCCATCAAACACAGGCGCGCAATCCGGTAAGCATCTTCGCTCCCTACGTTGTCCCGATCAACGTAGTGCGCAATATCGAGCAATAAACGATCTACGTCCTGCGAACTGGCGCCAGCAGCCGTGGCACGCGGTTTGGAGGACTTGGCCGGCACTGCTACTGAGCCCGAATACCGGCCGCCCGCACGACGCGCGCCCATTTCTCGACCTCACCGCGAATATGGGCACTGAAGGCGTCCGGCGTGCCGGCCGCAACCAACGCCCCCTCGGCACGCAGCCGATCTCGTACCTCCGGTGTTTCGAGTATGCGGGCGATTTCCCGGTTCAGCTTTTGCACAATGTCGCGTGGCGTTCCTGCCGGCACCACGAGACCGTACCACGATGTCGACTCCACGCGCTTTACGCCCGACTCGATCATGGTGGGAATATCGGGAGCGACCGGCGAGCGTTGCACGCTCGTAACAGCAAGCGGGCGCACACGGCCGGCCTTGTATGGAGGCACCACCGAGATAATCCCAGCAAAGATCAGGTCGATCTGTCCGCCCATAAGATCTGACAGAGCAGGCGCGTTACCCTTGTATGGAACATGGATCAAATCGGTGCCTGAGGCCAATTTGAAAAGTTCCCCCGTGAGGTGCGTCCCGCCACCTATCCCCGACGAGGCGTAGGTAAGTCTGCCAGGGCGGGCCTTCGCCAGCGCGATCAACTCCTTCACGTTCTTGGCCGGGACATTGGGATGCGCTGCAAGCACTTGCGGTGCAGTCGCCATCAGGATAACCGGAGAAAAATCCTTCAAAACGTTATACGGCAGTTTCTCGTGCAGTGTCGCCGCGATCGCGGTCGTGAGCGACACAAAAAGCATCGTATACCCGTCCGCTGGCGCCTTGACTGCCAGCTCGCCGGCAATGCTGCCTCCTGCTCCCGGCCGATTGTCAACGATAACCTGCTGACCCCAGCTTTCCGTGAGCTTTTGGCCGACCGTGCGGGCGAGAAAATCGGTGTTGCCACCAGCAGCAAAGGGCACAATCATCCGAACCTGCTTGCGCGGAAAATCGCCTGCGCCCAGCGATGCTGCGGTCTGGGCCACCACATGCGAATTGGCTGCAAGCAGACCGGCGAGGCAGCACACCCTGGATACACTCAATCCCACCCATCCCTCCCTCGAAAACTGTTGATCCTGTCATCGGCACGCCGGCAGCCGCTCAGTAGCCCAAAATCCGCGACGCGAATTATTGCGGGGCACAGGTGCAGAAATCTGGTGCTTTTCAATCCGACCCGTGATTTCGATAGTGTTGGCGCGGAAACGCTGCATTTCCGCCGGTTCGGCGAAAGTATGGGTGCCTAGTGCGAAAGATTTTTTGCCTCGCCCGATTTAGCTGCGCTCTGTCTCCGTTCCCCGCTCTGTTGTTAAAGCAACGGGCTGGAATGTTTCGTTCACTCCGGCTCCAGGCCGATCCTCTTCACGATGCTCGCCTGCAGCTCGATGTCCTTCCTTATGAACTCAGCGAACTCGTCCGGCGAGCTGCCGACGGGAAAAAGAAAGTTATCCGCGAAATATTTACGCACTTCGGGTACAGCGAGCGCCTTCACCACCTCAGTGTGCATGCGGCGCACGATTTCGGCGGGCACGCCGGCTGGGAACCACATGCCGTGCCAGCTGGTGAACTCGTAGCCGGAAAGCCCCGCTTCGTGGATAGTCGGCACGTCGGGCAGCGCCGGCAGGCGGTGCCGCCCTGTAACGCCAAGCACACGCACGCGCCCATCCTTGACGAACGGTAGCGCGACTCCCGGGCTCACAAACATAATCTCCGCGCGACCGCCCATCACATCAGTCAGCGCCGCCAAAGTTCCCTTGTAGGGCACGTGGACGAGTTGGATGCCGGCCATGGAGGCGAACAGCGCGCCGGCAACATGCTGTGGGCTGCCGACACCCGCCGTGGCATAGTTAAGTTCGTTCCGCAATTTTCTTGCGAGCGCGATGAGTTCCTTGACGGAGCGCGCCGGAAACGACGGGTGAATCACTAGCAGATTCCCTGATGTCCCATTAACTTGCGTAATTGGAGCAAAGTCAGCCAGTGCGTCGTACGGCAGTTTCTTGTACTGAGCCACGTTCGCCGCGTGCGAAGAGTTGTTGAACAAGAGCGTGTAGCCGTCGGGGGGCGCTTTCGCGACGGACGCCGTGCCAATCCTCGCGCTCGCGCCCACACGGTTCTCGATCACGATCGCCTGGCCCATCGACTCGGAGAGCCGCGGCGCGATCGCGCGCGCAGGAATCTCGACCGGGCTTCCCGGTGCATAGGGCACGATCATGCGGATTGGTTTGGTCGGATACTTCTGTTGGGCGTTAACGCCGCCAGCTGCGGCGATGAGCAGTGCGAACGGAAGAACAGCGCGGTATACGAGCTTCTTCATCTTCTCCTCCAAGAATAAATAGCGAGCGTTCGCATGCACTTAAACTTGGCCCGCGAGTTGCGCCACAGGGCCCCAGCAGTTGCTAACCGAAAAGGCGCTTACCGATGCGCCGGAGAAACGCATACCACCTTTTTTGGAAGCGTAAGTCGGTAGGCGCATATCCGGTGACCAGTCGGGTAATTTGTCCAAATGCCATTGGGTAAGTGGAAAGAGAAAATATGGCAAGTTGTAATAGCCTGAAATCGAGATCCTTCGGAATCCGACCTGCAGCCTGCATTAGTCTTAGAGTCTCAGCATAACTGGCGATGCGATGCTGCCGTGTCTTATACCCAGGTAAGGAATCTCCATGCCCACTGGCAGCCTCCCATGTTAAGAATCGGATGTAATCAAGATAGTCTACCCTCCTTTTGAAACGTTCCGCTATCAGATCGGTAGTTGCCCGTGGAACCGTTTCCTGAAAATCCAGCATCGGCCGAAACTTCACGTTGAGCACCTCTTGGAACAATTTGTCTTTGCTGCGGAAATGGTGATGGATCAGCTGTTTACTGACCCGTGCACGTTGAGCAATGCCAAATAATGTCGCGCCGTCAAATCCTTTCTGCGTAAATTCTCTTGCTGCGGCATCTAATATCCGCTCTCTCGTGCGTTCGGTGTCTCTAATTTTCCCCAAAGGAGTGCCTCATTCACCAAGACTGATCTGAAAAATGCTGTGGGAGCACGCCATCCATGGCGCGACATGGTACTACGTGAATGTGAGCTTCTCTCTGCTGACAAATGCCGCAATATCCGACGCACCATTTACTTGACATCAGTAAAGTAACATTTTACTATTTGGATGACTATATCTGAAGGAACGAATAGGCTTTGGTATAGAACGCGACAGCGGGCAGATCCCGGACGTGCCGGAGGGGTTTATGGGGTCGCAGTTGTTCATCCCCATGATGAACATCCGGTTGCGCGGGAGTTGCCGCGTCGACGATTCCCGGGAACTATAGAAACTCCCGGCTGCAGTGATGCGAGAACAAGTGTTGAATCACTGCCTTGGCAGTGGTTCCAGCGCTGGGAAGGCGTCGTTTTCCATCTCGCATTCGGTGATGGGCGCACCCCCGAATTTATGACGTATCAAACTACTCACTCTTGGAGGCGAGCATGATCAATCTCCAACAGGGCACTGTCGTAGGATTGGCACTGTTAGTGATCGCTGCGGGCGGCGCGGTCGCCCAGCAAGAGTATCCGGCCAAACCAGTCCGGTTGATCGTCCCAATGGCTGCGGGTGGAGGGGTGGATGGTCTGGCGCGATTCATTGCCCAGCAGGTTTCGGACTCGTTCGGGCAGCCGGTGATAGTGGACAATCGAACCGGCGGCGGGGGCACCATCGGAATCGGCACGGCGGTTCGCGCCTCCCCTGACGGATACACGCTAATCATAGTAAACGCCAGCTACGCCGCTAACCCCGCGCTCCTCAAGCTGCCGTACGATTCGGTCAACGACATCCAGCCAATCATTCAGCTCGCGAAATCCGGCCTCCTCATGTCGTTGCACCCCTCGGTGCCGAGCAAGAGTGTCAAAGAGTTCATCGCTTACGCTAAGGCTAACCCCGGCAAGCTCAACTATGGCTCGGCAGGTGCTGGCGGTCTTGGGAACCTTGCGGGCGAGCTTTTCAAACTGGAAACCAAGGTGGATTTCACCCACATTCCGTATAAGGGCGCTGCCCCAGCATTGACCGCGCTCATCGCCGGCGAGGTGCAGCTTAACTTTAGCAGCATGGCCGCGACTATCCCGCACGTTAAAGCGGGGCGGCTGCGCGCTCTCGGGGTTACCACGGCCACGCGTTCAGGCGCGCTGCCAGACGTGCCTACCGTCGGCGAGACTGTCCCCAACTTCGAGGTAGATTTCTGGTACGGTCTTTGGGGCCCTAAGGGCCTGCCCAAGAAGATCGTCGCGCGATGGAACAAGGAAGTCTCAAGGATACTGCAGACGGACGAGATGAGAAGACGGATGGCGGGAGATGGAGTGGAGCCCGTGGGTGGGCCACCGGAGCAGCTTCTGGATACCATTAAGCGAGACGTGGAAAAATGGACCAAGGTGGTCAAAGAGGCGAAGATTTCCATCGAGCACTGAACATTGGCGCGTCAGGCGCGATGCCTTGGCCCGCGGCGAGCATAGTTTCGGGCGGGGAAAACGCGCAATGAAGTCTGCGGTTTGCACGGGATTTTTGTGACGTTCAGCAGTCGGGCGTGACTGCTGCGCGGGCCTCTGTTTGTTCGGTGGTAAGTGGCATCGAAACGCAAAATCAAAGGAGAATCTGTAATGGCACTGCCATATCGTAAGAACGAAGCGAAGGAGTGGGCTAAGAAAAACATCAAGGGTGTATGGATTGCGACAAACACACCCTTCACCCCCGACTTTCAAGTTGACTGGGAAGGCTGTCGACATAACATTCGCTATGTCATCGACAATTTGCAGATCAAGGGTAATTTTCACGCCGGGATGGTGGGGGAAACCTTTCACCAGACGATTGCAGAGCGCAAGCGACATCTGCAGATTGCTGTTGAAGAATCCAAGGGTCAGATGCTGACCCTGTCGGCTCCGCATTGCGAGACGCCGCTGGTTACACTGGAGCTGGTGAAATATGCTGAGGAACTAGGCGCTGAGCTCACCGGGCCGATGAACCCCAGGTTCTACCAGGGCACAATGACAGAGGAAGGTGTCTTTCAGTACTACAAATGGATTGCGGACCAGGTCAACATCGCCATCTTTCCCTTGAACCAGTTGGAACATGGCTATTTGATGAGTCCGCAGCTGATCTGCCGGCTTGCTAACGAAATACCTAATTTTGTCGGTATAAAAAACATCGCGCCCCTAGACCATACGAGGATGGTGAGGAGCTTGTGTGGTGACAAGATCATCGTCAGTGATGCCGATGAGGAGAATTGGCTGATCAATCTGACTGCGCATGGCCAGGAAGCTTATATATCATCGGCGCTGTCGTTTCTTCTCCAGAGTAAGAAGCTAAAGCTCATCAATGAGTACACTGCGCTGGCAGAGAAGGGAGATTTCGCCAAGGCATTGGAGGTTTATAAGCGACTTGAGCCGATCCGGTCAGCATTAGTAAGGGTAACACCTCCGGGCAAGAGGCAGGCTACGCACAAATACTGGGGACAGCAGCTGGGCATGGCTGGGGGTGACGGACGCGTAAGACCCCCCTATCAGCAACTGACAGAGGCAGAGAAGGCCGCCATCAGGAATGCGGTTCAGAGTTCCGGGTTGCTTTAGCTTTCGTCTCACAAAGGCTACGCAGCGAAGAAAGGATTAGTGTGGATTCACGGAACCCCAAAGAAAATGAGAGCGCAAGCTATGCAGTCCGGACCGAATTCCTGGTTGGGTCGGGCCGAGCGCATGATTTTGAAGCGTGCTGGTTGGAAACGCGAGGAGTGCTGACGGCGGCGCCGGGCTTCAGGAGTGAAGTACTGCTGAATGGCTTGGGATACCTCGGCAAGTACGTGAGCATCACCAAGTGGGACGGCCGCGACGCTTTTGCAGCCTTCTACCGCAGTCCAGCTTTTCGAGAAACCGCGCGCTCCGGAAATGGCGTTTACACCATCAATCGCCTTGAAGAAGCCTACGAAGTCATCCTTAGCGTGGGCCAACCGCCTCGCGCGCCGGGTGCCTGGTGTCAGCTCGTGGAATGGAATATCAAGGCAGGCGCGGCAGCGAAATTTGAGGCGAGCCGCAAGACGCTTTTTGACCTCCGGCAACAGCACGGCGGTATTTTTGTGAGCCAGCTATTTCGCTTCCTGGGAAACTCAAGCCAGTACTTCGTAATGCAGGCTTATGAGAACAGGGATGCGGAAAGCGCCGGTCGTACCGTTCCGCAGATTCAGGCGTTTTTCGCAGCCCATCCAGCGACCGAGTATGTGACGCAGGCGCCAGTGGGAGAGTACTACACGACGGTCGAGATAGCCTCGCCAGCCACCTGACATTAGAAGAGGAGGACTCCGTGGCCAAAATTCGTCTTACGCTTATCGGCCGACGACACGACTGGGTCAGACCCCTATTCGATGGACCGTGCAGCCGACTACGAACCGGAGTGCTTGGGTGCCTCGTAGAAGTTAGCCCTATGCGGGCCACGTCGCTAACACGAGCTTGCCCCGTTCCTCAGGAAGCCAGAGGAGGAATTCTACGTAGGTATCTGCTTCCACCCCTGCTCTTGGTTCTCGCGGCAACCGTGCCACTCACCGCACAAGGTCAATCGTATCCGTCCAAGTCGATACGCATCATCATACCTTTCCCGCCCGGCAATACCCTCGACACCATGACGCGTCTGATAGGCCCGATACTGATCGAACGGCTCGGGCAGAACGTAATAGTCGACAACCGCGCAGGCGCCAGCGGAATGCTGGGGCTTGAATTGGCCGCGAAAGCCCCGAGTGACGGCTACACGCTCGTCGGTGGGCAGGGGGGCACTCTCGTTGTCGTGCCTCAAACCTTCAAGAAGGTCCCATATGATCCGTTCACGGACTTCGCGCCTATCGCACTCTCGACAAGGAATTACATGGGACTGGCCATACATCCGCGCGTGCCATTCAAGTCGATGCAGGACCTGATCGCCTACGCCAAGGCCAACCCCGGCAAGCTGAGCTTCGGCACCGGCGGCCAGTTCGCCGTCCCACACCTTGCCCTCGAAATGTTGCGCGTGAACGCTGGCTTCACGTATCTGCTAGTCCCTTTCAAGGGCACCGCAGAGGCAGTGACCGCGGTGACCGGCGGGCAGATTGACGCGGTGATGGCCGGCATCACCGGTCTGGCAACACATGTGCAGTCGGGTAAGCTGCGACTGCTCGCCGTGACCGCCCGGACCCGCGCGCAGGAATTCCCAAACGTGCCCGCAATCTCCGAGACCATACCGGGATTCGAACCCTTCGCCGCCTGGTTCGGTTATCTCGCGCCGGTGGGCACTCCGCGTGAAATCGTGGTCCGCCTCAATCAGGAGATCAATCGAGCGATGGCGTTGCCTGACGTCAAGGAAAAGCTCAATTCGCTTGGACTGACGGTCGTGACCGAGTCGCCCGAGTATCTTGCACAGACGCTCAAGACCGATTTCGAGAAGGTTGGCAAGCTGATCCGGGATATCGGGTTCCGTCAACAATATTAGAGGGCTGACGGCAAAATGTTCAATCTTCACCTCACTGCAGAGCAGAAGGCAATTCGGGACATGGTGCGCGATTTCGTCCGGCGCGAGATCAAACCCATCGTGCTGCAACGGGAGCGCTTGGAAAATTTTAAAGACCGTTTTCCGTGGGACGTGTACGAAAAGGCCTCGCGGATTGGATTGCGCACGCTGGTCTTGTCCGAGAAGGCCGGCGGCGCGGGCGCTGACTGCCTGACAACCTGCATCGTGGCCGAGGAACTGGCGGTAGGTGATGAAGGCATCGCCGCGACTTTGGGGCAAACCATGGCACTGGCTCACATCTGGTTTGATCGAGTGATGACAGCGGAGCAACAGGCCCGGTTTCTGCCGGAATTTCTGGCCGATCACCGCTATCATCTCGCTACGGCGGGCCATGAGCCAGACACCGACCTCGGATGGAGCTACCACCGGCCGAACGTTCCCGGGGCGAGCTACAAGACCACCGCGGTGCGCGACGGCAACGGTGACTGGGTCATCAACGGCGTCAAGAACTTCATCAGCAACGCCTCGATCGCGAAGCTAATTGCCGTGCATGTCAGGACCGGGTCCGAGAGGGACGGCACGCTGGGCATGAGCAGTTTTCTTGTTCCGCGCGACACGCCCGGACTTACGATACGGGAACACGACAAGGTCGGACGCAGGCTCAGCTCCAACGGGGAGTTGGTGTTCGAGAATTGCCGCGTTCCCGCAGAAAACCTGCTCGGCGCAGAAGGGAAAAGCACCCTGATGGGTAGCGTCAAATCGCCGGGCCGGGGTCAGCCGCGGGCCCAGGCGAGGAATCTCGGCATCGGCCGCGCCGCGTATGAGGCTGCGCTCGAGTATGCCAAGCTGCGTGTCCAGGGTGGCCGGCCCATCATCGAACATCAGGCGGTCGGATTGACCCTCGCGAATATGGCGATCGGTCTCGAAACGGCACGTAGCCTGATCTGGCAGGCCGCTTGGGCCGCGGACCATCAGGACGCCTATGCTGACGGCAGCCTGCCTAATCTTCCGCTACAGACCATTGCCAAGATTGTCACTTCCGAAACGGTGCAACGGGTGACACTCGACGCGGCGCAAATTTTTGGCGGCATGGGCGTAATGCGCGAGCTGCCGATGCAGAAGTACGTGCGTGATGCGCTACTATT
>C687J26845_10000673_pt1 | contig 22166 bp, 18 predicted proteins | sample RifCSPlowO2_12_FD_26845 | JGI IMG/M metagenome (IMG submission 26845)
TTACTGGAATGACGGGCCGGAGATTACGGCACAGTGGCGGGCGGAGCGCCGGTTCGAGCCCGGGATGGACCGCGCACATGCGGAGGCGCTGATGGCCGGGTGGCGCAAGGCGGTCGAACGCGCCAAGAACTGGGCGGAGCAATAAGGAACGTGAGAGCGTGAGAGCGTTAGGGCGGGAGTGCGACAGATTCCGTGAGGGCGTCAGGGTGTTAGCGCGTGAAAGCGAGGCAGGGTTTTCTGTCGATTTCCCGACCTCCCGACTTCACGATCTCCCGGCTTCTCGGAGTTTCGACCTCACGATCTCCCGGAATCACGGGAAGGGAACAGGATGGCGCGGGTAGGGGTGATCGGCGGCGGAGCTTTCGGCACGGCGATGGCGTGCGTGATACGCCGCTCGGGCCATGACACCGTAATCTGGGCGCGCGAGCGCGAAGTTGTCGCTGCGATCAACACCGACGGGGTGAATCCGGTTTTCCTGCCGGGCCTGCGCGTGCTGCCGGGCATCGTCGCCACGAATGATCTCGCTGTCGCGGTGGCGGACGCCGACTTCCTGCTGCTCGCGCCCCCGGCGCAGCATATGCGCGCCGTCACGACCCAGCTGCGCCCGTTTCTCGAGGACGGCACGCCCGTGGTGACCTGCTCGAAAGGCATCGAGCGCAGCACCCGCGCCCTCATGTCGCAGGTCATCGCCGAGACACTGCCCGGCGCGCCGGTGGCGGTCCTGTCCGGGCCTTCTTTCGCGCACGATATCGCGGTGGACCAACCGGTCGGGGTCACCCTTGCTTGCGCCGACCTTGCCCTCGGCGAGCAGCTCGCGCAGATGATCGGGACGCCGCGTTTCCGAACCTATCTCTCGGACGACGTGACCGGCGCGCTCGTCGGCGGCGTGCTCAAGAACGTGATCGCCATCGCCTGTGGAGTCGCGATGGGCAGGAAGCTCGGCGAAAGCGCGCGCGCGACACTTTTTGCGCGCGGCCTGGCCGAAATGGCGCGTCTCGGCGTCGCCATGGGCGCGCGGCTCGAAACCTTCATGGGACTTTCGGGGGCGGGTGACCTGAGCCTGAGCTGCAACAGCCGGAACTCGCGCAATACCTCGCTCGGCATCGCGCTCGGCGAAGGCCGCCAGTTGCACGATATACTGCGGGAACGCGTGACCGTCCAGGAGGGCGTTCACTCCGCCGAGTCGGTCGTAGTGCTCGCCAGGCGTCATGATGTTGACATGCCGATCGTAATGGCGGTGGACCAGGTCCTGAACCATGACGCCAGCGTGGAAGAGGCCATTGCGCGTTTGCTCGCGCATCCTTACCATTTCGACCGCGTTACCGGCAAGTGAAATGGGGGCGGGAGTTTGATCTGTGTCAAGCTTCGGAGCACCGGGTAGTGCAGGATATGGGAACCGGGGCTGAATGCCCCCTGAAAGGAGACCATCATGGTCAGGTTTAAATGCTGGAAGCTGTTCGGAGTGGCGCTGGTATCGCTGTTCGCGAGCGGGGCGCCGGTGTCGGCGCAGCCGATCGAGAACGAGTTGGTGCTCATCACGCCGGTGGCGAGGACGCTCACCGACCCGGCGCTGGCGGATTTCGCCAAGTACGCGAAGGAAAGATGGAACATCGATGTGAAAACGAGTTCCCTGGCGGCTGGCACGCCGGTAGCCTACGGCCGCATCGTCGAGTGGAAAGGACGGCCCGACGCCGACATCTTCTGGGGCGGGGAAAGCGCGCTCTTCGACAAGCTCGCGGAGCAGAATCTGTTGGCGAAGCTCGATTTGCCGAGGAGCGTGGTCGACTCGATTCCGGCGAGCATCGGCAAACCCAAGCCCATCCCGCTCAAGGATCCCAAGGGATTCTGGATAGGCACCGTGCTCGAGCCGTACGGTCTCGTGTATCACCCCAAAGTGCTTGCCCGCCTCGGGGTGCCGGAACCCAAGGACTGGGACGACCTGCTGCATCCCAAGCTGAAAGGAAACGTCGCGCAATGCGCGCCGACGCGCTCTTCGAGCAGCCACGCGACCTACGAGGTGATTTTGCAGCGCGACGGCGACGACAAGGGCTGGGCGTGGTTGAAGCGCCTCGCCGGGAATACGGGCATCTTCACCGCGCGCAGCCGTGACGTGCCTTCGGTCGTGGCGAGGGGCGAGTTCGCTGCCGGATTCGCGGTGCCGAGCTACATGGCATTCGAGGACCGCCTCGCCGGCTACGAAATCAAGTTCGTGGCGCCGAAGACCGCATGGATCACGCCCGAGCCGATCGGTATCCTCGCGGGCTCCAAGCGCCCCAAAGCGGCGCTCGCGTTCATCGAGTTCATGCTGTCCGAGCGCGGGCAGAGGGTGGCCATGGAACGGGGCGTGTTTCCGATCACGCCGAAGTACCGCGTCCAGGGCAAGCCCGGCTCGCACGCGGAAATGGCGGTCGAATTCACCGGCGGCATCCGCTCCTATTTCGACGTCGAAGTCGTCAATATCTACGACGATGATGTTGCCCAGAAGCGCTACGAGCAGGTCAATTCGCAGTACCGCAAGGAGATCGAGTCCGTCGCGGAAGAATTGAAGAGGAAGTAGTAGCACCCTGTCGGACTTGACGCTCCGACAGGCTGCTAAAGCAAAACCGCCTGAGGATCTGGAATGAGACTTGACCAATCGACCACTCCCCGCTCGCTATTGGAGGCGTTGATTGAGTTGAGGTCGCATCTTCACCTTCTTTTTCTGTTGTCTTCTTGCGGGCGGTTTTGCGTAAGGAATTTGCCGGAACCAGGTCCGGCAAATTCCTAGTTATGCGCATCGCGGTCGAGAATCTCACGAAGCGCTTCGGAACGCTGGCGGTGGTCAGCGGGGTCAGCCTGTCCGTTGAGGATGGTGAGATGTTCACCCTCCTGGGTCCTTCGGGATGCGGCAAGACCACGCTGCTCCGGCTGGTCGCCGGTTTCTACATCCCCGACGAGGGGGAGGTCCGGTTTGGCGACCGCGTGGTCAACGCGGTGCCCCCGCACGAGCGGGGCATCGGCATGGTGTTCCAGAACTATGCCCTGTGGCCGCACATGACGGTTTTTGAGAACGTTTCCTACGGCCTGAAGCTGCGCAAGATTGCCTCGTCCGAGATCGCCGAGCGGGTTCGGGCCGTGCTCGACAAGGTGAAGCTCTCCGGCCTGGGAGATCGTTATCCCGGTCAGTTGTCGGGCGGCCAGCAGCAGCGCGTGGCGCTGGCGCGCGCGCTCGTGTTGAATCCCCAGATTCTGCTGCTTGACGAGCCGCTCTCCAACCTCGACGCGAAAGTCCGCGTGCAGGTGCGCGCGGAGATCCGCAAGCTGCAGAAAGATCTCGGGATCACCACGATCTACGTGACCCATGACCAGGAGGAGGCGCTGACGCTGTCGGACCGCATCGCCGTCTTCAATCAGGGCAAGGTATTCCAGATCGGGCCGCCCAAGGATCTCTACGAGCGGCCGGCCAACCGTTTTGTCGCCGACTTCATCGGCATCAACAATCTCGTCGACGGCACAGTGCGGGCGATCGAGGGCCCGCTTCGGACCGTGCGCGTGGAAACCGCGGTCGGCGAGATTTCCGCGATATACGACGAACGGCTGAGCGTGGGCGGCCGGTGCGTGATTTGCCTACGCCCCGAAAACGCCGCGGTGGATGGCCAGACCGGCGGCGAACGCAATCACCTCAAGGGCAAGATCACCTTCGCCGCCTACCTCGGCAACACGCTGCGCTACGACGTTGACCTTGGGAACGGCATCACATTCAAGGCCGACATCGGCGACCCGTGGCATCACGAGCAGTTCGCAATGGGCACTCCGGTCACCCTGAGTTGCTCGATCGCCAGCACGCTGGCGATTCCGGCCGATTGACCCGCATGGCCATGGCGCAAACCGCCGCACTCGCGGCCCGGGGACCCCGCACCCCGGTGATCTCCCTGATCGGGTTCGGCCTGATCTGGGCGTTCCTGATCCTCTTCGTTCTCTACCCGCTGACGCGGATCTTCTACGACGCCTTCACCAACGAGGCTGCCCAGTTCACCCTCGCGAACTTCTACGAGTTCTTCACTGACCGCTACTACCTGCGCTCGCTCTGGAACTCGCTGGTGCTGGGCGTCGCCGCGGTCGTCACGACCTCAGTGATCGGGATCGCGGTTGCGTTCCTCATCATCCGCTACGATTTTCCCTACCGGAATCTCTTTGCGTATCTCACGATGCTGCCGATGATCCTGCCGCCGCTGGTCGGCGTGCTCGGCTTCGTCTTCATCCTCGGCCGCGCCGGCACGGTGAACGTGTGGCTCATGGACTGGTTCGACATGCGGCATCCCATCAACTTCATGTACGGGATGCAAGGCGTGCTGCTGGTCGAGACGGTGCACCTGTTTCCCCTGATGACGCTCTCCATCCTCGATGCGATGTCCAAGGTGGATCCCTCGCTGGAGGAGGCCGCCCAAGGCATGGGCGCGAAGGGATGGCGGCGATTCTGGGACGTCACGCTGCCCCTCACCACGCCCGGCTATGTTTCCGGGGCGCTGCTGGTCTTCATCTGGACTTTCGCCGACTTCGTCACGCCGCTGGTGGTCGGCGTGCAGGACCTGCTCGCCGTGCAGGCCTACCTCAACATCGTGCAGTTCGTGGACCGCCGCATCTTCCGCATGGGCATCGTGATTTCGGCGCTGCTCGTCCTGCTGGCCGTCGTCTTCGTGCTGGTGGCGCGCCACTACGTGGCGATCAAGGACTACAGCTCGCTGGCCTACTCGAAGGTCGAGCGCCGGCGTCTCGGACCGGTCAAGCGCTGGCTGGCCGTGGGTTTTCTCGTGCTGCTTCTGTTCGTGTCCGCCATCCCGCAAGTCGGGGTGGCGCTCGCCGCGGTCGGCAAGGGCTGGGCGCTCACGCCGTTCCCGATTCATTACACCCTCGACTATTTCAGGCAGGTCAGCATCGAGACGCCCAAGTTCATCATCAACTCGCTCATGTTTTCCGGGCTGGCCGTGTTGATTTGCCTGGTGGTCGGGGTGCCGATGGCCTGGATCATGAGCCGGACGCAGACGCCGGGGCGCGGCGCGATGGATGCCCTCACCACGCTGATCCTCGCCATTCCGGGCACCGCCATCGGCATTGCGTACATCCGCGCGTTTCACTATCCGCTGCCGGGCATCGATCTCGCGCTCACCAGCACGTGGATAATCCTGCCCCTGGTGCTCGCCGTCCGCCGGCTGCCGTATACCGTGCGCGGCAGCTATTCCTCGCTGCTGCTCGTGCACAAGTCGATGGAAGAGGCGGCCGAGAACGTCGGCGCGACGAAGTTGAGGACGTTCCGGGACGTCACCGTGCCGCTGGTGTGGAAGGGCATCCTCGTTGGCGCGCTGTTTTCCTTCATCATGTCGATCCAGGAAGCCTCCGCCACGCTGTTCCTCACGCTCGGCGGCTGGGAGATGATTCCCGTCGGAATCTTTACCTACTACATCGCGGGATCGCACACCCAGGCGGCGGCGCTCGGCGTGATCCTGATCGTGCTCTGCGCCGTGAGTCTCTGGGTGGTCAACCGCATGGCTGGGACGCGCGTCGGCGGACTGTTCGGCTGACGGCGACGGCGGACGTCACCGAGAGAGGCGAGAGGAGAGAGGCGAGAGGAGGAAGGTCTGGCGGACAGGCGCAACGCCTTAGCCGCACGGCAAAAGCCCTCGCCAGTTTGCACGCTTCACGTAGCAGAGGAGAACTGTAATGATTTACCTGCGCTTTACACGGAAACCGCTCGCGCTGTGGCGTCAGTTGCTTGTTGTCGCGCTGACTGGCATCGCGCTGCTGCTGACGGGGTGCGCGTCAACCGGCGGCCCCGCGGCATCTGTTACGCAGCCACCGAAAAACATCATCATCATGCTCGCCGACGGCGCGGCCCCCACGCAGTGGGATTTCGGCAGGTATTCAAGCAAGGTATTGCGCCAGCAACCGTTCATCACGACCGACGTCGTGTTCAGGCAGGGAACTGTCGGGCTCCTCGTTACGAGTCCGAGTGACGCATACGTGGTTGATTCCGCTGCAGCGGGGTCGGCGATGGCTACCGGATTCAAGGTCAACAACACCGCAGTCTCCGTCACGCCGGACGGCAAGTCGGTGCGCACCGTAATGGAAGCGGCCAAAGCCAAAGGCAAGCGCACCGGGTTGGTGACCACCGCGACGGTCTACGATGCAACGCCGGCTGCCTTCAGCATTCATGCCATATCGCGCCGGGATTCGCAAGGATTGGTGGATCAATATCTGGCATTCGAACCGGATGTGCTGATGGGCGGTGGCGCCGAATATTTCCTGCCGGAGGGAACGCCCGGCGGCAAGCGCAAGGATGGCAAGAACGTGGTCGCCGCGTTCCGTGCCAAAGGTTACGAGGTGGTGAGAAACACCGCGGAGCTCAATGCCGCGACCGGCGCGAAGCTGCTCGGCCTGTTCGCCGATGAGGACATGGATTTCGAGATCGACCGCGATCCGGCGAAGGAGCCTACAACAGCCGAGATGGCCACAGCCGCGCTCAAGACGTTCTCGCAGAACAGTCCTAACGGCTTTGTCTTGTTGGTCGAAAATGAAAACGTGGATACCGCGGGGCATGCCAACGACGCGGCCTCACTGATGCGCGCGTTGTGGGCGTTCGACGACGCAGTCAAGGTGGCGCTCGATTTCCAGCGCCGATCACCGGACACTCTGGTCATTGTCACCGGCGATCACGAGACTGGTGGATTTTCCCCGACCTACGCGCTGAAAGACCTGAGCACGCTGTCGAGCAAGAACCGCTTTTACACAGGCGACGAGCACCTGCGGATGCTCGAGCGCATCACGATGTCGCTCAACATGGTGAAAGAGAAGCTTGGCAAGAAGCCCTCGGGCGAAGTGCTCGACGATCTGCTGGCGCAGCATTTTCCCGGTTTCAGGCTCGACCCCGATCTGCGCGAATTGATCCTGAAGCAGCAAACGCGCGAGCGCAATTTCAGCTATTTGCCGCAAAACGTGCTCGGGCGGATGGTGGCGCGGCAGACCGGATATTACTGGGGCACCTCGGGGCATACCCCGGAACCGGTGCTGGTCGGCGCCATCGGCCCGGGCGCGGAACTGTTCCGCGGCTACCAGGACAACACCGATTTCGGCAAGCACCTGTTGCGGCTGATCGACGGGAAATAGGAAAACCGATAGGCACCACGTCGTCTGCGAGGTCGAACGCGAGTTTGACGTTCTGTTCGACGAGGACGATGGACTGGCCTTCCTCCTTCAAGCGTCCGATGATCGTGCGGCCGACCTCGGCGACAAGCAAGGGCGCCAGTCCCTCCGAGGGCTCGTCCATCAACAGCACGCGCGGTAAGACACGGGGTCAGATGCCCAGGTACCCGCCTCCTTTCTCCCGCAGGACGAGCCCCACGTGCTATGCAGCGCAAGGTGAAGATAAATTGGGGTAACTTTTTCGCGGCGTGGGCGTGGCGCGAGACTGCAATCTTACACCTCCCATTTGCGGTCACTTGTTTCAAGGAATTCCGGGCCTCTGATATAATCCGCCCCACATCGCGCCCGTAGCTCAGTTGGATAGAGTACCTGGCTACGAACCAGGGGGTCGTGGGTTCGAATCCTGCCGGGCGCGCCAAGAATCAATGAGTTAGGCCACCTTCGCGTGGCCTAATTTTTTTGCTGCAACGCTTCGGCCGTTGCATTTGATTTGGCAACGACCTTGACGCTTGGCGCCCGCAGCGTCGTGAGTACCGGTGTCGACCGCGACGCATGGATCCGGCTCACCCCCTCGATCAATTCCCGAATCTCCGCAGCGCTGTAGTGTGTCGTGATGCTGCCGTTCTTGTGGGCCAGAAGCACTTGCCGCGTTTCGAACCGCACCCGCGCGGCCCGCAGCCTCCGCCCGAAGGTGTCGGTTTTTGTGAACGCGAGACTGCACACCGGATCGCCGATTACTGCGCGCAACACGGCGGTTTTATTACCCGCGGGGCCTTGCAGCGCTATCGGTGCGTGTGGCGCGATACGCTGAAGAGCAGTTATCGCGGCAAAGGTGTATGATCCGCGGAGAAATTCCATCGCGGTGGGGCTCAGCCAACGCAGACCAATCCCGCTAGAGGGGCTCCCATTGCGGTAGGGTGACTTCAGGTGTTCTGTCCTCCCACACCATACGCAATTGCATTCCGATGCGCACCTTCTCTGGCGCGCAATTGATGAGGTTCGCGAGCAACTTCATGTTACAGGCTTCATTGATTTCTGCCAGAGCTACCACGTACGGGACATTGGTGGCGAATCCAGGGACGAAGGCACGATGCGTAATGATGTACGAGTACAAAGACCCCGTAACTTCGCGACCGATGTCTTTATAGACTATATCGATCGCGCCGCACAGGGCGCATGCGGGGCCAGGGGGATATAGGAACGACTTGCATGTGCTGCACCATTGCAATGCCAAGCGGTGTTCCTTCGCGGCCTGCCAGAACTGTAAGGCGTCCGCGTCCTGCAGAGAGGGCAACGGTTTTTCCAGGTCCATTTTTGTCTTCAGTTGTGAACGATCATTGCGCCGGCGGACGTGGGTCCACCCCAGCCAGTGCTCATGCCAAGTTCGCAGCCCGGGACTTGACGGGAGGCGCCCTCATAATCATGTCGAACCTGGCGCACAAGTTCGATGACGTTGTTCATCCCGTGAGTGTATCCTTCCGTGAGCATTCCGCCGGCTGTATTGATCGGCAGTTTTCCTCCGATCTTCAATTGTCCGCTGGCGGCGAACGCTCCAGCCTCACCCCGCTTCACGAAACCGTAAACTTCAAGTTGGTAAAGGACCACCCAGGTAAAGCAATCGTAGATCGCAGCCACTTGGATGTCGGACGGGCTTACCTCCGCGTCTTGAAATATCCGCGGTGCCGCGAAACAGCCACCCACTTCCAGAATATCCGGCAGCGCGTATTGGTGAGCGTGCCGGGTGGCATTATGCGCGGTGATCGCCTTGATATATACCGGGCGAGTCTTGCAGTTCCGTGCGCGCTCCGCCGACGTCACTATGATGGCGTTCGCCTCATCGGTCTCTACGCAGTAATCGAACTTCCGGAACGGAAAGCTGATATACGGCTCCTCCAAGTATCGCTCCAACGTGAGTGGGCGTCCGTAAAAACGCGCCGCGGGATTCCTTTGGGCGTTTTCGTTGAGTGTTACGGCAACCGTGCCCATATCGCGTTGCGTGAGCCCCGTTTCGTGCATATGCCTAACGGCAAGGAAACCGTAACGTTCTCCCGGTGTAGATACGCCGTACGGAACGAGGAAGCCCGCGCCTGGGGAGCCGTAAACCTTATTTCCGCGACTCGTCTGGCCGCCACCCATTCGCTTGCCGGAGCGTCCATTCATTGATCTGAAAAGCAGACATGTCTTCGCAATGCCCGCCTCAATGAGACCGATCGCTTCGGCAATGAGCACCTCGGTGCTGCCGCCACCTCCATAGATGTCGTTGTAATAAGAGGCGCGGGTCCCAAGGTAGGTCGCGAGCCAATGGCCGCTGCATGAATCATTCTCGTGATAGCTGAGGATGCAATCCACTTCGGTGGGATGCATACCTGCTTCGGCAAGAGCAGCCCTGGACGCCTCCAATGCCATTCGTAGCGGCGTCTTTCCCGAATTCGTGGACCTCGGGCTCATGCCAACCCCGACGATGGCGTAACGTCCGTGGATCTTTCCCATATTTTTCGCGGTCCCTCCCAAAATCAAGCGAAGACTGTTGCTCACCTAGTCAACGCGAGCGCCGGATTTCCGGATGACATCCGCCCATTTCTTTATCTCGCTCTTGATGTACTCGGAAAACGCGGCAGGCGTGCTGCCAATTGCTTCTGCGCCATCGTTGCGCAGACGATTCTTTACCTCCTGCGTCTTAAGGGCGGCGAGGATGTCACCGTTCAGTTTGGTGATGATGGCGGCAGGTGTGCCTGCCGGAACTAAAATGCCGTACCATCCGGTGACAGCATACCCCGGAAGACCACTCTCTCGCACCGTAGGCAACCCAGGCAGAACCGAAGAGCGTGTCGCAGAGGTTACTGCGAGAGCACGTACTCTTCCATATCGTATGTTCGGCAAAGCGGGGGCAAGATTGTCGAACATCATTGATATTTCCCCGCCCATAAGCGACGTTGCTGCTAAAGGAGCGCCTCGGTAAGGCACATGCGTCGCTTTGATGCCCGCCATGGATTTGAACAACTCCACCGATAGATGGGTGGACGTTCCGCTTCCGCCGGAGCCGTAATTCAAGGATTGCGGCTTCGCCTTCGCCAGCGCAATCAACTCCTGTATGCTTCGCACGGGAACGGAGGGATGCACGAGGGCTACGAGCGGATTTGAGGAAAGTAAAGTGATTGGAGCGAGTTCTCGAAGCGGATCATACGGGAGGTTCTTGTAAAGGCTCGGATTGATGCTTATAGAGCCTATTGTGCCGAGCAAAATAGTATATCCATCGGGAGGCGCTTTTGCCACGATTTCCGTGCCGATGCCTCCACCTGCGCCAGCCCGGTTGTCCAAGATAAGCCGCTGCTTCCACGTCTCGCTCAAACTGTTTGCAATGGTGCGAGCGAGGATGTCTGTATTGCCGCCAGCCGGAAAGGGCACTACGAAGCGAATCGGCTTGGTGGGATACTCCACCGCATTCCCCGGCAGTGCGATAAAGACACAACAGGCGGCTATCGGGAACGATAAAAAAAGCTTTCTTCCGGCAATCATTTGTGAACCTCCTCCATTACCGATTGGAACGGTCAAGACTGTCGCTGTCTTGTGATCAAGGCATCAATGGCTTTCACGCCCTGTCCCTTCGGCATGACGGTTAGCGGGTTGATGTCCAGTTCGCGAAGCTCGTTCGGCAAATCCGCTGCAATATGCCCTATCTTTACTATGATGTTTGCTAGTGCATCAATGTCAGACTCGCCCTGTGATCGTGCACCAGCCAGAAGCGCGTAGCATTTGGTCTCCCTAATCATTTCCAGTGCTTCAGATTTGGAGATCGGGGCCAGGCGGAAGGAAACGTCTCGCATGATCTCCGCGTAGATTCCACCTGCGCCGAACATTATGGCGGGACCGAACGATGAATCGTATACCACGCCGAGGATGGTCTCGATTCCGCCGGACACCATTTCTTGGACCAAGACCCCTTCAATATTCGCTGCCGGCGCGTATCTGTGTGCGTGTTCCACTATTTGGCCGTACGCCTGCTGCAACATAGCGGGGGAACGGATGTCTAGCCTAACCGCTCCTGCCTCGGTCTTATGTGGGATATCCGGAGACTGCACCTTTATCGCAACCGGGTAACCGAGAGTCTGCGCAATTGACACGGCTTCACTCGCCGTTTGCGCCAGGTGCTCCCTTGGTAGAGGGACCCCGTAAAGCTGCAACAGACGTTTCGTTGCGTATTCACTGAGAACATCATCTTTATAACTTTCCAGCAACGCGACGGCCTCACCACGGCATGAGAACGCTGTGTTCTCGGTATTGCGCGTCCTTGCCTTGCGACATGTTTCAGAATAGCGCGTGAGAACGCCCAAAGACTTGGCACAACGGACCGGAGAATCAAACCGAGGAACGCCAGCCTCATCCAGAATCGAGAACGCTTCCCTGGCAAAATCCGGCCGCGCGGCCCAGCTTACAAAAACCGGCTTACTCGTTTCATGGTCGATTTCTACGATGATCCGTGCTATGTCTGCCGCACGTGCGCCCTTGCGTAGCGGATTGACGATCGCGAGGCTGTCTACAGAAGGATCGGCCGCAATGACGCTGAGTGCCTGCTTCAGAACTGCGGGCTCGTCATAGATCCTTCCCATCACATCTATGGGATTCCGTAAGGAACTTAACGCTGGCGCAACGGCCGCGAGTTTTTGTATGCACGCACCCGGCAGCGCCGGAATCTCGAGTCCCGACCGAACGCATTCATCGGACATGAGCACACCCGCTCCTCCAGACGCAGAGAATATGGCGACTCGATTTCCTGCCGGGCGCTTGTTTTTCAGAAATGCGCGACTGTAGTCTACGATCTCCAGGACGTCCCGAATCTCTATCGCGCCAATCTGCTTCAATACCGCGCGAAAAACCGCCTCATCGCCGCTCAGGCTGGCCGTGTGCGACGAGGCGGCGCGTTTGCCTGCTTCCGTTGTCCCCACCTTCCAGATCAATATTGGCTTGCCGTTCGCTAACGCGAATTCGCCCAGCTCTCTTAATCGGTGTCCCTGCCTCAGGCCTTCCAGATATGCGGCGATGACACGCGTCCCGGCATCGTGCACGAAATGCTCGATGAAGTCGACGGCCGACAAGTCGACTTCGTTTCCAGTGCTAACGATTCTCCGGAAACCGATTCCTTGCTGAGCGGCAAGATTCACGATGCCAAAGCCAAAGCCACCGCTGTGGGTGACAAAGCTCAGGCCGCCTGGTGGCACTCCATATTCCGTGCCTAACACGGGACCGAAACCGGCACAGACGTTCTGTGTGACGTTGAGCATGCCCTGGCAGTTAGGGCCAACGACTCGAATACCTAACTGGTTTCGAATTTGCGCGAGCTGGGCTTGCAGCATCGCGCCTTCCTCGCCTGCCTCCGAGAATCCGCCGCTTATAATCACCGCAACTTTGATTCCTTTCCTGGCACAGTCCGTTAGCGCATCAGGCACCCGCGCTGCACCGACTACAATCACAGCTAAATCCGCAACCTCCGGTAGTTCGGCAACCGAGCGGTAACACCTTAGTCCGGCCACCTCCTCATATTTGGAATTAACCGGGTAGATGCGGCCTGCATATTTGCGGTCAACCAGATGTTGAATAGGCTGCCCTGTGATTGAACCGCTATTAGGGGACGCGCCGATGATCGCGATGGATTGGGGAGCAAAAAAACACTCCAGCGGTTCGATACCGGTGGTCGCTGCACGCGGCATGGATCGGTCACCGGTAGACAAAAATGCACGCGTTCATGTTGCTTCTCCTCTGTGCCATCTGTGAAACACAATCAGATCGCCGTCGTGCACGAGCGCGAGCGGACCGCCCACGAACGATTCGGGCGCCACGTGCAGCACGCAGGTGCCGTGCGAGGTGCCGCTCATGCGCGCATCGGAAATGCGCAGCATGTCGCGCACGCCTTTCTTCAGGAGCTTCTCTGGTATCGGCAACTGGCTCCACTCTGGCATGCCCGGCCCGCCCAACGGTCCCGCGCTCTTCTTCGACTTCTTTCCAATCCTGCTCGTCGATCATGCTGGCGCGCAATTCGGCCCAGTACTTCCACGAGTCCGCGCCAGAGCCCAGCGGCTCGCCGTGCCAGTTGCCGCGCACCATCGGCCCGGCAGGCATGAAGATCGCCGGCAGATTCATGCTGATCGCGGGCATTTCGAGAGGAAAGCCGCCCGCCTGCCACACGCCGCGCTTCACTTCTTCCACGCGCAACTTGAAATGCGCGTGACAGGGATTGATGTCGCTCCAGGTGTTGAGGATCGCGATGACCGGCTTGCCGGCAAAATCCTCGCGCGTGTATCCCATCTGCAAAGCGCGCGAGCGATGACCGAACGCACGCAGATCCTTGGCGCCGAACCAGCGGTGGCTGCGCAGGTCCGATGGCAGTTTTCTATGTAAGATTTTCTTCATGTTATTCAGTGTCAATCAGTTTTTCGGCGCTCGAACGCGCCAAAGTGAAAGGTTTCTCGATGAATACATGCTTACGCGCTTTCGCTGCCTGCTGCTCTTGCCTTGGGCGGCGGAAACGAGGCGGTGGGCGTAGTTGCCGAAGCCGACGATTGCAGTGTTCAGCATCAGCGATTCCTTGACGGCCCTGTCGTGCCGCGAACGACCAGGTCAACCGTGAGCTCCGGCGTGACAGTCCCTTCAGCGCCTTCGACGCGGTTCACAATGTAGTCGGCGGCGAGTTGACCGAGCTTTTCTGTCGGCACTCGTACCGTCGTCAGTGGTGGAATAGTGATGGAGGCCATTTGCATGTCGTCGAAGCCGGTGATCGAGACGGTTCTCGGCACGTCGACGCCCATCGCATGGCATTCGGCAAGGGCGCCGATCGCCAGTACATCATTGCCGCAGATCACGGCGGTTGGCTGGGGCGTAAGGGACATCAACTTGCGCATGGCTTGGCGGCCTGCCATGAAAGAATAAGGGCTCTCCAGAATACGAGCAGGTTTGAGTTGCAGGCCGCGCGCCGCGAGCGCCATCCGGACGCCCTCCACGCGTTCCCGCGCCCGATCGTTTCCCCTGCCGATTCCGGCGATCATCGCAAATTCACGGTGCTGCAAGTCGATGAGGTAATCGGCGACGTGCGCGGCAGCCTCGCGATTACGAAAGCCGATGCAAGGCCGCTCGCTTGAATCGCTCGTTGTCCAAGTGAGGACATAGGGAAGGCGGTGTTCCTCCATATTGCGAAACAGGCCGGCGGAGTGATCGCGACCAACGAGCACCAGCGCGTCTATTCCGTGCTCCAGGAGGGGCGCGACGAGAGCTTCTTCGGATACCGGATCATATTCATTGCACGCGAGGAGCATGCGGTAGCCGCGGGCCTCGAGCGCTTTGTGCAGCGCCTGCGTGTAGTCCGCGAAAATGGCGTTGCTCAAGGTCGGGACTACCGCACCAATGGCACGAGTCCTTTGCGAGCGCAGCGCGCGCGCGGCGCCATGCGGCACATATCGCAGTTGCTGCACGGCCGATTCCACACGTCGCAACGCTTGCGCGCTTACGCGTCCGGGGTTCGAAAGCGCGCGCGACACTGTGGCGGTGGACACCTGCGCGAGGCGGGCAACGTCGATCAGTTTTGTGCTGCTGGCAGCCAATGGAGGTGCGACCCTCGGCTCGTTTTGCAATCGTTTACAAGAAAGGTATCAGAATTGAGTCCGAATTTCCAGCGCTACCCCTGAGCGGTACGCGCTTCGCTGACGCGATTCTTGACATCCCGTAAGCCGGCGCGTAGTCTTTTATGCAAACGATTACATAGAACGCGCTGCATGCAGTTTCTGAAAAAGGCGGTTAAGACGCCGGCGAGCGGAGAGGATGAGACGCGCGCCATTGTGCAGGAGTTGATCGCGCAGATCCGCGCGGGCGGCGAGGCGAAAGCGCGCGAACTGTCTGCCCGGTTTGACGGATGGCACGGCGATATCAATCTCACGAAGGCGAACATCCATCGGCTCACGGCAGCGATACCGCAGGGTGCAAAAGACGATATTGATTTTGCCGTACGCCAGGTGCAGGCGTTCGCCCGCAAGCAACGTGAATCGCTGTCCGAGTTCCAGGTGGAGTTGCTGCCGGGACTCATCACCGGACAAAAGCTGGTGCCGGTGAATGTCGCCGGTTGTTATGTACCCGGCGGGCGTTACGCGCATATCGCATCGGCGTACATGAGCGTGGCGACGGCCAAAGCCGCCGGCGTGCCGCACGTGGTGGCGTGCACGCCATCGCATCATGGGGCGGGACCCCATCCGCTCGTGCTTTACGCTCTCGATATTTCAGGTGCGGATTCGATACTCTGTCTCGGCGGGGTGCAGGCCATAGCGTCGATGTCCTTCGGCCTGTTCACGGGCCGGCGTGCGGACTTGCTAGTGGGCCCGGGGAACAAATATGTCTCCGAAGCGAAGCGTATCTTGTTCGGCGAAGTCGGGATCGATGTTCTTGCAGGTCCCACCGAAATTCTCGTATTGGCGGATGGCAGCGCCGATCCGGCAACCGTTGCGACAGACCTCGTGGGACAGGCAGAGCACGGCGCCGAATCGCCGGCGTGGTTGATCACTACGTCCGAGGCGCTGGGCGAGGAAGTCGCCGAGCTGGTCCCTCAATTGATCGTGCAACTGCCAGCGGATGCGCGAGCCGCCGCCGGCGCTGCCTGGCGGGACTACGGCGAAATCGTACTCGCCGAAGGTCGGGAAGAGATGGCGCGCTTGTCCGACGAATACGCCCCTGAGCATTTGGAAGTGCACTGCCGCGATCTCGATTGGTGGCTCCAGACACTGACCACGTACGGGTCGCTTTTCCTCGGAGAAGAAACGACGGTCGCGTATGGCGACAAGGCAACTGGTCCGAACCACATCCTGCCCACGAGGAAGGCTGCGCGGTATTCAGGGGGACTTAGTGTGCACAAGTTCATCAAAACGTTAACTTGGCAGCGCATGACGCGGGAGGCCAGCCGACGGATTGCGCCGGTTACCGCGCGCATCTCGCGCCTGGAGGGCATGGAGGCGCACGCGAGAAGCGCGGATTACCGGTTAGAAATGTGGCATCCCGAAGACCAGCAGCGCGAGGAAGCCGGTCTTGTCCGATCTAGAGCAGCGCGCTGAGTGGTTCCGCTCGCGGTTCGGACTGGAACGCCGTACGGCACTGGTGACGGGTGGTAGTTCGGGCATAGGCGAGGCGATGGCCCGGGCTTTGGGGCTCGCCGGTGCGCAATTGGTGATTGCTGGACGGCGTCAGGCGATGCTCGCCGAGGCGATCAGTCGTTTTCGAGTAGCAGGACTGAGCGCCGACCACGTCGTCTGCGACCTCACGCTACCGAAAGGCAGAGAGTGCACGCAGCGCAGGTGCATTTATAGTCACTAGACAACACGCGGGGCACAAATGGCACGGACCACTCGAGCAACGACCACAAGACCGGTGGTGATCAAAGGGGGAAGACTGCTCGATGGCAATGGCGGCCCGGCCCTGCGCAAGCCGGTGGTCGTCATCAGCGGTGAGCGCATAATCCGGATCGGCACCGAGGCGGACACGAAAGTACCCCGCGATGCACAAGTGATTGACGCCTCCAGGTTCACGCTCATACCCGGCATGGTCGACTGCCATGTGCACATCGCGGCGTTTAACGTGCTCACCTTCAGCAACTACCGCGTTGCGATGTGGGAGGTAACGCCCGAGTTGGAGAATTTCTACGCGCTGTTTCATGCGCAGATGTGTTTCGAAATGGGTTTCACGACGCTGCGAGACCTCGGGCGTTTCACCTACAAGGGCGTTTTCACGGCCGCTTCATGTGCCGTGCGCGATGCCATTAACGCCGGCATCATGCCGGGTCCGCGGCTGTTTGTCGCCGGCCGGCCCGTGATCACCAACTCGCACCACGATCTCACCTTTCCGCGGGCGTCCATACGGCAACCGGGCGTCGTGGCGGACGGTCCCTGGGAGTTGCGGCGCTCGACGCGCGAGCACTTGCGCACCGGATGCGACTGGATCAAGACCAGCGCATCGGGTGGAGGCGGCACCTCCGACGAGGAGCCGAGCGTGCGCAATATGACCCAAGACGAGCTTGACGCCATCGTTGACGAGGCGCACGCGTTTCTCAAGCCGGTGGCGGTCCATTGCTTCACCCCCGAATCGCACCAGATGTGCGTGCGTGCGGGAGTGGACACGATAGAGCACATCGTCTTTACGAACGACGAAACTGTCTCCATGATCAGGGATGCCGGTATACCAGTCACGCCGACACTATCGCATCGCACCGACCATGCCATAGAAATTCGCCGGCGCATGGGAACAAACGAGAACATCCTCGAGAAAATGAAAAAATACAGCCGTACACCTTTGAGTCATTCAGGAAGTTCCATGAGGCCGGCATCAAGATCGCCATGGGCACGGACACGGGCTACGATCCCGAGATGGGCAGCAATGCCGGCGAGCTCGAGATCTACGTCAAGCTCGGCATGACTCCGATGGAAGCGCTGCAGACGGCAACCAAGAATGCCGCCGAGGCAATGAAGGTGGATGAACACCTCGGCACACTCGAAGCTGGGAAGCTCGCCGATATCGTAATCGTCGACGGCGATCCATCACGCGATGTACGCGTTCTGCAGGATAAGGACAACATCAAGTTGGTCATGAAGGAAGGGCAGGTGCACGTGGACAAAATATCGTCTAGACCTAGATCGATCATACAGTGTGAACCGGGGTCCTGGAAAATCCTGGACAGGCTATAGCGTCAAAAGAACGGCAGGGTCCCGATCCTATATGTAGTGAGTAAGGAGGAAGAGACATGAAGCAATCATTGGTGTGGATACATGGCGCGTTGCTCTGCCTTGCCGTGGTGGCGGGTGAAGCTGCGGATACCTATCCGTCTAGGCCGGTTCGGTTCATCATTCCGTACCCGGCGGGCGGTGCGACCGACATCTTGGCGCGTTCACTTGCGCAAAAGTTGACTGAGGTGACAGGGCAACCGGTCTTCGTCGAAAACCGCGCTGGCGCGGGTGGCGCAATAGGCACGGATGCGATCGCGAAGGCTGCGCCAGACGGCTACACGATAGGCCTTGCGCATGCCGGACCGCTTGCCATCAACCCCAGCCTCCTCAAGAAGCTGCCCTACAACTCCCCAAGGGACTTCACACCCATCAGCTTGATGGGCCTTCAGGAAAACGTCGTCGTCGTGCACCCTTCATTGCCGGTACGCTCGATCAAGCAGCTAATCGCGCTGGCGAAGGCACGTCCCGGGGAAATCATCATGGGATCGGGCGGTACCGGCACCGGCAGCCACCTCGCGGGCGCGATGTTCTTGTCGATGACCGGCGTCAAGATGCTACACGTGCCGTACAAGGGAAATGCGCCCGCGGTGATAGCACTGCTGAGCGGTGAAACCCAGATCATGTTTCCCACAATACTTACCGCCAAGCCGCACGTCGAAGCGGGGCGCCTAAGGGCGCTTGCGGTGACCACGGCACAGCGCGTTGCCGCCATGCCCAATCTGCCGACCGTAGCTCAAGCAGGTGTGCCGCACTACGAGTCGAGCATCTGGTTCGGTGTGATGGGGCCCGCAGGCATGCCAGCGGACATGGTGACGCGGCTCAATACCGAGGTAGGCAAGATATTGAATGCGCCGAGCTTCAAAGCGAGCTTCGTGAATCAGGGCCTCGATATCAAGACCTCCAGCCCCGAAGAGTTCATAAAGCTGATCACAACTGAGAAGGTGAAGTGGGCAAAGGTGGTGAAGGACGCCGGTATTCATGCGCAGTGAGGACGTAAGGAGGGTACGATGACGTTCCTGGCGGCAGTGGAAGTGGGCCGGCTCGCCCTGACGCCCAAGGTGAGCCCTCGCCTTGCAATACACGACATCACGTTGCGCGAAGGCGAGGAGGCGGCGGAAGTGAATTTTGCCGTCGAGCAGAAGCGGCGCATCTACGACCGGCTGGTTGATGCGGGGGTTCGCTATATTCAGGGCGGGCTGCCTGCAAAGTCCCAGCTCGATGCGCGCTTCATACGAGAGGTGACGCGCGAAAACGCGGCCGTCGAGGTGGAGGCGTTGGTGCACGTTTTCACCGAGAATTGGAAAGAACAGATCGATGCAGCTGCCCAATCCGGAGCACACCGTCTGAGTCTCTTGTATCCTCTGTCCCGCGTACGCCTGGAGCAGGTGCAAAAAGCTTCCCCGGAGGAGGCGCTCTCCCGCATCGAAGAGGGAGTGGCATATGCATACAGGCAAGGCGTAAAGGTGCGTTTCTCACCTCCCGACGGGACCCGCGCAGACGTGGCGCTGCTGCTCCAAGCCTTCAAGGTTGCCAGCAAGGCCGGTGCGGACGTAATTAGCATCACCGATACGGTCGGCTGCATGACGGCTGAGGGGATGAACTATCTTGTGACGGCTGCAGTGCGCTCGACGGGGCTCGGTGTGCAGGTACATTGCCACAACGATTTCGGCCTCGCGATGAGTAATGCGCTCGCTGCAGTGGCAGCGGGAGCAACGGCGGTGGACACCTCGGTCAACGGTTTGGGCGAGCGCGCGGGCAACCTTGTGATGGCCGAGTTCGTCACGACTTTGCAATATCTTTACGGGGTAGATTTGGGGATTGATCTGAAAAAACTTACGGGACTGTCGAGACTTGTGTCAGATCTCTCCGGCGTCCCGCTGGCTGCAACACAGGCATTGACCGGCCCCAATTCATTTGCGCATAAGCTGGATACGCATATTTACGGTTTGGATAGGACGCCCAGCGCATACGAATTTATTTTACCGGAGGCGGTTGGAAACGAGCGCAGAATCGTGCTTGGAAAGTACAGCGGGCCTTATGTTGTGCGAAAGAAGCTCGCGGAGATGGGTCAAGTTGTTCACGAGGAGGACATACCAACAATCGTGCAGAAGCTTCATGAGGAGGCAGCGCGGCTCAGACGATCAATCGACGACGCGGAACTCGCATTAATCGCTAAACAGATTTTCGAGACGAGGGCGTCAGGGTAGCAATGGTTTGACAATGCGAAGGGACTGTCGCTGCCGACCCTTACGGCCGTGCTATTGGATAAACCGACGGCAGCTAATCGCATTCGTACCAGGCTAGCCTGAATTCCCACCGCTATTTTGCACTTAACCACTGACACGTGGGACAGGTCTTTGGCAGCTGTGATGGATAGATCAGTTTCTTCATCGACTCCGAAGTAAATCCCGCTTTGCGCACTTTCCAGCTTGCTCCCTTGGGGGTGGTCGGCTTTTGGGCGATGGTGTTAGATATTGTCTAGACTTAGCGTGCTAATGCCACAGTATCTAGTTATCACATAGCGGGATAGCGTGATCGCCGCCTGAACAGCGTGGCATCCTCGTTGTGTAGGGCCTTTCCGCGATGCCGGGCTCCCACCGTCTGTGGGGCTTGACATCTGGCCGTACACAAGACATAGTGGACATATGTCTAACAGTGAACCAGAAAAACTAACCTCGTACGCCCGCTATTTCCTGCGACCCAGCAACGCCACCCACCGCCAATACGAGGCCCTGCGCGCCTACTTTGTCGCGGGACTGCCCTCGGCCGAGGCCGCCCGGCGCTTGGGCTATTCCCCCGGGAGCTTTCGCGTGCTGTGTCATCAGTTTCGCGCCCAACCCACCCGTGCCTTCTTCCTGCCCTCGGGCAAAGGCCCCGCGACCGCCCCGAAGTCCGACCCGGTGCGCGAACGCGTGGTGGCGCTGCGCAAGCAAAACCTCTCGATCTACGACATCAGCCAGGCGCTTGTGGCGGCCGGTCAGCAGCAGTTGAGTCCCGCGGCGATCTCGTTGCTGCTCAAGGCCGAAGGCTTCGCCCGCCTTCCGCGGCGACGCGACGAGGAGCGGCCCGCCACGGCGCGCCCCGCCGCTGCCGAGGCGGCCGATGTGCGCTCGCTCGATCTGTCGGGGCGCAGCCTGCGCACCCGTTTCGGTGGGCTGTTTCTGTTCCTGCCCTGGCTCGCCCGCATCCCCTTTGAGCGCCTGCTGCAACAGGCTCGTTTCCCCGGCACCGCCAAGGTGCCCGCGGGGCACGCGATGCGCGCGCTACTCGCCCTCAAGCTCTTCGGCGCCGCCCGCCACAGCCATGTCATGAGCGATGTGTTCGATGAGGGGCTCGCCCTGTTCGCTGGGCTGAACCGCACGCCTAAGCGTTCCTTCCTCACCGAATACAGTTGCCGCATCGACCCGCGCTGCTATCCCGCCCTGATGCAACGCTGGTTCGACGCCATGAGCAAGCTGGGGCTGGAGCGCGGCCTGAGCTTCGATCTGGACTTCCACACCATCCCGTATCACGGCGAGGACGCCCTGGTCGAAAAACACTACATCTCCAAACGCAGCCGCCGGCAGAAGGGCTTGCTCGCCTTTCTCGCAGAAGACTCCGAAACGCGCGTGTTCTGCTACGCCAACGGCGAGCTACGCAAGACCGAGCAAAATGATGAAATCCTGCGCTTCGTTCAATTCTGGAAACAACGCACCGGGCGGCTGCCACAGGAACTGGTCTTTGATTCCAAGCTCACCACTCATGCCAACCTCGATCGTCTGAACCACATGGGGATCGACTTCATCACCCTGCGCCGGCGTTCCCGCCAGATGCTCAAAGCGCTGCATGAGCTACCCGATTCAGCCTGGCGGCGCATTGAGCTGGAGAACCTCGCGCGCGCCTACCGCACCCCCCGGATCCTGGACCAAACCGTGCAGCTCGACGACTATCAAGGGCGCCTGCGCCAATTGACCATCACCGAGCTTGGCCACGAGGAACCCACCGTGCTGATGACCAACCAGCTCAACCGGTCCCCCGCCAAGCTCATCACCCGCTACGCCCAGCGCATGATCATCGAAAACAGTATCGCCAACGGCATCGAGTTCTTCCACATGGATGCGCTTTCCTCAGCGGTCGCCATGAAAGTCAACTGCGATCTGCAGCTCACCCTCATGGCCTCGAGCCTCTACCGCCTGCTCGGCACTCGTATCGGCAAGGGCTATGAACGGGCGAAGTCTAGCCACATCTTCCGCGACTTCGTCAACG
>C687J26845_10000675_pt1 | contig 22154 bp, 38 predicted proteins | sample RifCSPlowO2_12_FD_26845 | JGI IMG/M metagenome (IMG submission 26845)
GGGATCGCGTTGTCGAGTTCGGTCACGGTCGTGACATTCAACTCCACCACATCGGTGCCGCCGGCGATGGTGGGAATCCCCGCCATCCATGCCCGGAGGTGCCAATAGACAGAGAGAAGCCACGACTTCAGTAATGCCATCATGGTTGCTCCGTGTTAGGCAAATTTCCCCTTGAACTGATCCTCTTGGTACTTGTCCTGCTGTTCCGGCGTGAGCTTCAGAAACTCCTCCGGCGAGAGCTTCCCCGTCGCTTGCGGTGCGGCCGCGGATGACCCACCGCCAGCCGCGGCGAAGGTCGTGCCCGCCCGCGTGTCTGCGGCGGACGCTGCACTCGCCCCCACCAGCAACTTCGCCCGAGAGTAGGCCGTGTACTCCGAGTTCGGGTACAATGGCCGACCAGCCTGCGAGAGCCCTTGGGCTGGATCCGCGAAAATCTCCAGCGCCTTTTTGTAGACCGGGTGGTTGTGATCCATCGACTCCGGGATCTCCGTCTCGGCCTGCTTGAGCCAATTCGCGCGCTGACCCTCGAAGGCGGCATACGCCTTCTGAGACTCTTCGGCTTCCTGCCGTTTCTGCGTCTCCCACGCCTTGATCCGATCATCCGCCAACTTCGCGGCTTCCTCCCGGCTGATCCAGAGCTGGCCATCGCCTGTCTCGCCGGCACCCGCGTTACCACCACTGGCCTCGTAGATTTTCAGCCGGTCTTCCTGCTCCTGGTTCTTCCGAGACAACCCCTGCACGCTCCCCTGGAGAGAGGTTTTCTCTTTCAGCAGGGCGTCGTTCTCGGCCATCAACTGCTCGATGGACTTCACTCCTGTCGCACCCTGTCCAGTAGAGCCACCACTGGTGTTCTGGCTCGATTGGGCGACTTCTGCCATTTCCATCCCTTTCAGTTACCCCGCTTAGTATCCCGGGTGCGGGTCCGGGGCGATCCACTATGCCAACAAAAAGGCGACTGCAAGGAGGTAAGGCTCCTTACAGCCGCCTAGGACTTTTGCTGGTCAGTCGGGGATCAGCCGACTGAATTATTACTCAATAAGTCATCGCATAAAACTCGTAATCCGTGAGCCAACTTCCGTTTGGCTCATGGTCGGCACGTCCAACTTCTTCAACTCTGATTCCGCGACCTTCTGCATTTGTTCAAAGTGTGAACGCACCGCGAGGAACTTCCTGGCCACCTCCACCGCAAAGCAGATGTTCTGCCGGATGTCCTTGTCGAGATTCGTGTCAAACAGCATCCGCTCATAGCGTGTCGCAATCTGCTGGTGGTACGCCTCAATCCTGGCATAGCCAGGTTGTGCCATCAACTCCAGCGCAGCCCGGGCATCGGCCAACTGCGAGCGATACCCTGAGCCGTTATCGGAGGGCGGGTTGTCCGGCTGGGCGTCCATTGCCTGCTCCTGGTTGACCTGCGGGCTGTCCATCCGTCGGCTGTCCGCCACCCGTCGCCTCCCGAATCAATCCCGCGAAGATCGCCTGCTGTTGCTCTGGCGGCATCTTCTGGATCGCCGCGAGCAACTGGTCTTGCTGCAACGATTTGATCTCCTCAACGCTGGGCAACTTGACCGACTGATCGAAGGCATCCAAGACCGCCTGACGAATCTGTCGCTGGATCTGTGGGACGCCTTGCAACAGCGCATCCTGGGCGAACCGTTCAAAGATGAGGATGGCAATTTCCTGTCGCGCTTGGCGGTTCATCGTCATCGAGTTGCCGGTGGACTTCAGGCGCTTCGGACGAGCCAAGACCTCCAACGGAATCTGTACCCCGGAAATCTGTGTGATGTTCTGCTCATTGACCAACCCCGACTGCACGAACTCCCGATCAATGAACGTCACTTGCCGCTCGTTGGTATCCTGGAAATCGGTGATGAAGTCCGCAAACTTGATATTGCCTTCCTGGGTGATCAGTTGCTGGCCCCCCAGCGTCTTCACCGACCCGGGTAAGGCCCCTTGCGTGTTTCCGAGGTTGAAGTCATTGATGCCAGTCAAGCGTTGCAAGACGCCGATGTAGAACTGGATGAACTCAATGGTGAGCTGTTCTTGGGACTTGGGCAGCTCAAAGGCGCGGATTTTATTGATGCCGCCAGGATTGAGTGGGCCCCAGGTTGCCCCGGTGCCGAACTTATGCAGATCTGGGTCAAACCCAGAATCGATCTCATACAGGGTCGGAGGATTGCCGCCGATGGACTCGCGGTTGTTGGATTGGTTCATCTTAAAATCCACGATGTCCCGAATCCCACGCGAGACATGCGGGAGCCCTCGCCCCGTAAACCGCCCAGGCATTTTGAAGAGTTGGTAGTGTGAGAAGGGACGTTCTTGAAACTTGGAGAGGCGCCAGCCGAGGAGCAGTCGCTCACGAGGCGCGACCATCGCCATGATCTCTTCGTCGATCCCGTCGCGGTCCACGTCAAAGCACCCGAAGAACCGCCAGACCAGAATCTTGTGCCGGTACTGCGGGAACTGAATGCCGGCTACCAGCCCCTTATCCAAGTCGGTGTCGAGGTGGGAGGGAATCCCCATGCGCAAGCGCAGGAGCAACTCCTCGACGTTTTTGAGCTTGCCGTCAATCGGATCGCCTTCGCGGGTCTTGAACCAGGAGGGCGATTTCCACATCTGCACCGCGAACCAGTCCAACTCATTCACGTCAGGCGTCGTCGCTTCCTCTGGCCAGATGCACTCCAGGATGCGCCAGGTACGGATCATCGGCCCGTCATAGATCGGTGTCGCCCCTTTACGTTGAATCAGGAGTTTCTTGAGCTTGCGCCCAGGCACCAGCGGATCTTCTGGCACCGCATCGGGCGGCAGATTGGCCTGGTAGAGAAGCGACTGCCCGTTCTCGCCGGTCAACAACTCGCCTTTGGCGTTCTGCAGGACACAGACTGTCGTGGCGGTTTGCTGGTACTTCGTCTCAAAGCTCGTCTCCTCAATCGCGTCCCCGTCGATCACGACGTTGCGGTGGGTTTCATCGCGCACCTTGCGAATTCGCATGGAGCGCGTCAGCGCATCGTGATACCACTGCGAGGCCGACTCTTCAAACTCCTGCAACGCGGGGTCATCGTACTTAACCCTGAAAATCGGCGGAGGCGCATCAACCGTCGCGGCGTTGAAGCGTGGCACGAGGGCTTCGCCCGTGATGGCTTCAAGCGGCAAGCCGGTATTGGAGGCACGCGGCCAGGGCGTCCCGGGGTCATCCCGATCAAGACTGCGCGTGGAGCGCATAGCCTCATACCTTTTGGTGCATTCATATAACCAAAGACGATGAGCTTGTGTAGCAACAAGGGCGCGCGAGCAAACGGTGAGAACGTAGCGACGCACCGCCTCATCCGAAGTTTCATGAGGTAAAATCAAATTCGCGGAGGATTGCAACGCAAAGCCTTCACTCGTGACGGTCGGAATCATGCCTCCACCAGTCCCCTGCACGCCGTCAAGGGACGTCCCGTCTCACATGATGCGCAGAAATGATCCGATCGGCAGCGCATTTCATTGATGAGCTGCCGCATCGAGAGCAACGTCGCCCAATCATCACTGTTGGCAAAATGTTTGCCCGCCACCCACGTCTTGACCTTGGAGTTGAGCAGCCGGGCATACATCCGACCACACTGCGGGGCACAGCACGTGGCTTGCAGGATCAAGCCGGAGCCGATCCTATCGAACCGCATATCAATCGAATGGCACAACCTCATCGATGGAGGATGCGATTCAACGCACCATTGGCTTTCTGAATGAGTGGAGGCTTTGGCTGAAATAACCTATTCAAGACAAACAGCTTCGTCTGCTCCAACAGCGCAATCAGCATCCCACCGTCCGTGATGTTGGAGTTCATCACGGGTCCCGCATCCGTCACCGTGATTTGCAGGAAGGGTGAAATCTGCGGAAGCTCCGGAGTCGTATCGGGCTTCTGTCCGTTCACTTCGGCCATCGCGCCGCCTTCGGGTGCGCCTCGTCGATTGCCATACTCATCGGTCCCTGGCTCCCAGCCGATTCAAAGTGCTGTTCGTTCGCCCACCGCTCGATCTTCTTGGTGCCATAACTGTTCTTCATCTCCGCCGCAATCGGGTGCGTGTCCAGATACGCCGCGTTGTCCTTGTGCTCCAGCACCGACCGCGCCACGCCCCGGCGCGTCCAGCGACGGGTTTCATCTCGTGCGTGATGGAGCGTGCGCGTGAGTTTCGCCATTAGCTGCTTCCAAAGTCCCCACCAGCCGAACGGTTGTGCTGCCGCACATCCTGTTCGAGCGCCGTGAACTTTTCCTGCTCGCCCACGCTGAGCGGAAAATGGTGGATGGCTTGCCAGTCACACAAGCACTTCACAAACACCTCGTGGACGCCCTGCACCTGGGATTCATCCAGCACAAACCCGTGTGGCGCGTCCAGTCTAGCGTTGCCGAACTGCTTGTACACGTTCATCAATCGTCCGTCCCACCACTCCCCGTACCATCACCGATCTGCGAGGACTTCACGGCCTGGGTGTTCTCCAGATGCTGCGATGTGCTCTCGCCAATCGTCCCGCTCTCATTCGAGTAGGTTGGCGGCTTGTGCTTGCCAGGGTCGTACTGATACGCCACCTTGCCACGATTCGTGCCTTCCTGGTTCGTCGTGTCAGTCGTTTCGAGGTTGTCCATCAGCTCTCCTTCTCTACCAGTGTCAGTAATCGATCTCTGACGACCTGAGCATCTTGCAAATGTTGATCAGCGCGCTTCAACTCGCTCTCCAACGGCTTCATCTCGGTAGGCTTATACCCCATTGAAAACAAGAGATCCGCGAGTTGCTGGCAGACTTGCCGTTGGAGAATCGGATGACCTAATCGCACCGTAAACTGGTGGCCATCCTTTGCGAAGTCATACGGTTCAAAGTGATCGCCTTTGAAAATGCACCTCTGGCTCGAATCTCCCAAGACATCCGCTAGAATGGCAATGTCGAGATGATGTCCGTAATCGGATGATTGTGCAAGAACTTGTATCACGCGATCCCCAGGCAACTTGCCATCCAGCGGATTCGACATCAAATCCAGCTTTTCAAGTTGTCTTTCGTGCCGGGACTAAAATCCCCCTTCTCCGGGAAATCGCTGTCTTGAACGGGTGCCGGGAAAGTCGGTGTCAGATCCGGCGTCCCAGACTGGTTCTGCTCAAATGCCCGGAGGTTACTCATCTCACCAGGAGGATTACCCACCGTCCGATCGGAGGGGCCAGACAACGGCTCGCGCCACTGATCCTTGCCACCCACGACAGGTTCCTTCGTGGCGTCGTCATAGAGCGGGGCGTTCTTCATCTTCAACTTGTCATGCGGCATCGGAATGTCTGCTCCTGATTTACGAGCTTCACTCAACGCAATCGCGACCGCCTGATCGCGACTAGTCACCTTGTCGCCTGATCCAGAACGTAACGTTCTTCGTTTAAACTCTCCCATGACGGCATGGACTTTGTTTTGTCCCGATAGATGCGCACGGGCTTTCGCACCAGCCCCAGGACGATCAGGGTGCCGATAAACCGATTTATCGAAGGCCATCACGCACTCCCGCTGTACGCTTCATTCTCTAACTGCTTCTCGCTCGGGGCTTGCCCCACTGAGGTCCAGGGTGGCTCATAGGGAGGCATTGCCGGCATCTTCATCCCCTTTGGCATCGGCGGCATATCCTTCATGTCCTCCGCGTGTTGCGCCCGTTTGACATCCCCCAGCCACTCGCCCTTGAAACTTTCCCCGACGATCCCATGATCCTTCGTCGTGTCAGGCATGGATCACCTCCTGTCTCATGAATTGCACAATCAGATTCCCAGGGAGATCATCGCTCTGTTTGAGGACGACGCGAAACCCATCTGGCGCAACCAACTCTCGCATCCTCGTCACGGCATAGTACGCTTGACCTGCCACGCGATGCGGGTGCGTATCCAAGAGACAATCAAACGCGACTCCGCTCCGGGCGACCACAGCCATCTGGGTCACAATGTTGAGCAAGTGTTCACGGTTCCGCATAGGATTCCCCAAATCGACGTTGAAGACCCCGGACGCCACCGCATAATCACATGGTGGAAGTGCGTCCACTTCGGCATCCGCCACCTGGCATCCCGCGCCGATGCGACGATTGGCAGCGTCCACATACTCTGACAGCGCGTCCACGCCCAGATACCCGCCGTGCAATCCGTGGTGTTCGACAAGCCAGTCGTAAAGATGCGCGAGTCCGCAGCCGACATCCAGCACGGTCTGTCCACCCGTCATATCCCACCCGGCTGTGAGCAGCGCAAAGCGCTTCGCCTGGTTCTCTGCGCTCCAGCCAACCGCTTCGGGTCGCAACCCATACTGCTTCCAGAGGGGACGATACCAGGCTCGTAGCCTCAACCATTCACGTTCAGTCATCAGCTCCTGCCACGTGGCTCGTCTCAACAATTAGCGGGACGCCAGGAGATGTCTTTTGCGGCTCGCTCTCCCAGCAGACAGTCCAGGAGAATCCGCTACAAAAATGCGACAAAGACATGCCTGGATCATCCCGCTAAGTTGCTTGTTTCCAACTGCATCGCTGGCCGCGGCCGCCTCGGTTGCCGTTGCGCCCCCATGAGCTGAATTCCGACACCCGCAATGGCCATCGCCACGATAAAATCATCGTGATAGCCCGTGTCGGCGTGGACCTTCCCGTCCTCATCGGTCACGAACGTCTTGCACTCCTCGATGAGCCGCTTGTCCCGCAACGCCACGGCGCCGCTTCTGATCTCCTCCCGCAACTGGGTCAGCATCAGCTCCTTTGTGCGGGCGGTGGTGTTCCAGCCAAAGCGTTTTGTGACGGGTGCGCCGATTTTGTCCACGGCCTGCTCGTAGTAGACGTTGCCATAGGCTTTCACCAAATCCGCGTTGACCGCAAAGCCCGGGCCGTTTCGCTCACACAGGATCCTAGCGTTGTGGTAGAAGCGCCCGACCTTGATCAACTCATGTGCGAACTCATCGGTGTCGAGGTGGGTGCGGAGGGCCGCTTTGAGGCCGCGATCCTTCGCGTCTCGCACGACGGCCACCGAGTAGTCGGCGCCAATCCCTTCCGCCACATCCGCACCAATCACCGACAACACCATCGGGTAGGGCATGTTCAAGAGCTTCGGCGGCGGCAACTCCCAGATGTGCCAGATCCCCTCCGCATGGGCGCGGAACTCCACGCCCAAATCCACTTCGACCAGGAAGCCATAGGTCAACGGCTCCTCCGGGACCTGACGTTCAAGTGCCTGGAGGTCAAAGTAGGGATTTCCACCGCCGAGGTAGTCGATGTCCAACTCCTGCGCGATCTCAAGGCGCTCACGCCGTGAGCACTCGGCGTCATACCACGATGAGCGCAACGTGCAGGCCGGCCACGCGCAGGAGATCGGCGCGGGCTTGCCGTGCTGTTCGCAGTAGAGGCCGCGCGCTTTCTCCGGATGCCGCGACCAGTGCATGCTCAGGACATCAATGACCCCGCTACGGCGCAGTTGTGCAAACTTGTTGCCCAAGCCGTTTGAAGACGAGATGGCAACCCGCACCGGCGAGGAGTCCGCGGTCGCTTGCCATGCGCCCTCGGCGTGTTCGCAAAACGCAAACTCATCGAGCACCGACACCTTGAAGCGTCCCTGGCGCGAGAAGTGCTCCGTCACCGCCTCCCCAACAATCGCCCCTTCCGTCTCAGGATTCGTCAAGCGCATGTAGGGGGCGTGCTTCTCCTCAACGAAACCGTGTGGCAGCCACCACTCCGGCAGATGGCGTAGCTCCCACCGTAGGCGCTCAAAGTGCGTGCCGAGTTGGCCATGCTCATCGATCAAATCCTCTAGCCGTGAGCCGACGATCGCCTGGAAGCCTTGCTCGAATCGCCAGTGCCACAGAAGCCAACAGAGCGTGAGCCATGTGATTCCGACGTCCCGGGACTTCTCGACGAGCAGATCCTTACGGTCCTGGTAGTGCTTCTCCAGGTTGAGCAGATACTCGCGTTGGTAGGGATAGAGCACGAACGGCTGGTCGGGATACGTGGCGCGGGGATCGAAGGTCCAAAAATAGCTATCGAAACACCAGAGCAGATCGAGCGAACACAGACGAAGAAAATCCATCTGCACCTCGGGACGGCCGAGGCTCGCGTTATAGAGCATGACGCGGTACTCGGCGTTGTCCTTCGGATCCGTCGGCGGCTCACGCAGCGCGTCGAGATCCCAGAGCAGACCGGAGTCGCTCAAAGATTTTCTCCTTCGTCAGCCCATCGACCGAGAGGATGTTGATGTTGACCGCCAGCGCATCCGGCTTGGTGTCTGGCTGCAAATGCCCCCGCAACTTCAACCCCGTCTCCAAGAACTTATGCCGTGTCGGATGATCTGGCACATCAATGAAATCCACCGACTTCGCATCAGCCGTGCGTTCTGTCACGGTCGGATCGCCCGCCTTGAGGATCACGGTCGCCGAGATCACCTTGTTCGCCTCCAACCCATCCTTGAGCGTGGTCAGCAGCTTGCTGTCGGTCAATCCTTTGCGATCCATGAGTCGATAGAGATACGCCTGCACATTGAGGTTGTGGTTGAGGAGATCGGAGGCGGTTGACTTGGCCGAGGTCGGAGCATACCCTGCCGCAATCGCGGCGTCCTTGCCGTTCATGCCGGCGGCGATCCCTTTGGCGAGCTTACGTTGCTTGAGGGTCATGCTCCTCAGCCAACAAAAAATGCGATCCCGCGCCACACAAGGCGCAAGACCGCAGTCGGGAAATCCGTAGTGCGGGAACGCTAAGTTGTCAAAAGTCTACCGAACGGCCAGACTGGCGTCAAGTGAAATCTTCTCACTCCACCAAACTCAACGCGACCTTGCCCTGTTCCACGTCCTCGAGCGTCCAGGAAAGTTTCGTGCCGCCCAGGTCCACATCAATCTTATGGATGCGACCAGCGTGGACGTGTGCCGTCATCCGGATTTCGCTAAAACGAAAGAGCTTGACCGCCAATTCCTCAACCGGCTCAAAGATCCGAGAAGCCATCACCGATTCGCACGCCAATACAGGAGCAGCCGAAGGTACTGCGGTAGCTCAAGCGCCAACAACACGCAGAAGATCGACCAGTCGTAGTTGGTCTCCACGACCTTGCTGGCTTTGAGGCAAAGGAAGATGAAGGACGCCATTGAGGATGCCCTACAGTCCTTTCATACCTCAAACTTCTCACTCGGCGTCATGGGGCGCGGCTCCGGCGACGGAACTCTGATTTACAATAGGTTCCATCAAAACGCTGCAGCAGATATAACGCTTCCCCCCATACCTCCCGTCGCACCTCGGCTAGGGCGGTGGTGATTTTAGTCAAGAGATATTCCTGTATTTGAAGCGGAATCTCACCAAACGTCTTCATACCTACCATAATCTTGTATACTACCCCGTCTACATCAGTCATCGCTTGCTACAATTTTTACAACAGAGGCATAACATATCTGGATGCATCCCAAAGTTAACATTTGGTGGAGGAATGTATTTCCCACAACAGCCACAAGTCTTCCATTCCACATTTGCTATCACAATCCGCTCCGCCGTCGTGGGGTCAGTCATGGTGTCCTTCCCCTCAAACCCAAAGCGTGTTTAGCGTATCGAGGCCACCAATAGATACAGCCAATTTTGAAGCTATGGAATAAATCGTGTCCGCAGACATGAGTCCAAGCAGCATTCTTGAGTCCAGCACACCATTGTCTAAACCACCGTGGAAGATACTTTGGTTGCTCCCTCGTCGGTTGGTCAGACCACTTTGTCCATTGGTGAACCTTTGAGGCGAGAGGCTCTGTCCACCATCGGACAGCCTTGATATAGCACCAGCGTCGAAACAACCATAAACGATAGCGTTTACGAATAGCGACTTGACCTGTCTCCTGCCGCGCCGCGTGGGGGGAGGGAGGAATCATCGAAACTTCACTGAAAGAGCAATCACGAGGCATCCCAGGAAGATAAGAATACCATGAAGTGTTGCTGCGAGCAGCAGGATAAAATCACTCATTTCTTCCTCCTCCGTGGACGGAACTGTGGTAACGGTTGACGACACCGATGACATTTTCCATACAACCCTACCTGGCAATACTCTTTCTGGATGGTGGGGCATCGTTCTGGTTTCTTACACCGGCACCGCTCAGCCATCGGGTGTGCCACGGAGGGCGGTGTCGAGGTTACAGGATTTCATGTGCCGATTACGATCTTTATACAATCCAGTCCTATCGCATATGGTCAAGCGGCAAGTTGTTGTGAATTAACTTGACGATTCTCCTGCCAAGCGTCGCCGCCCGTGCCAACCGTTCGAGCGTGGAGAGGTCGGTCATCGTTGCCAGCACCGCATTCAGGCGTCCTTCACCTTGCGACATTCATCACACAGAATGCGAGGACTCGGAATGCACTCTCCACATCGCCGACAATGATTCAGAGTACACGAATGTTGAGACGGTGCTGCAGTAGTGGAATCAGGCATCACCCCTCCCCAGGCCGTGAGGCACGAAGGGTCATCGTCGGTGCCACCATGGTTTCTTTATGACAGGAACAAGAGGACGTTCCAACTGCGTCAGGCGTTGCTCAATGATCGCCACCCGATTCCCCATCCCGACAAACTCTCCTCGGCGTACCACGGCCTCACCCGTCAGGACGTAGAGCGCCAAGCCCAGCAGGACAAAGCCCATGACATAGAAGGTGAAGCCCTCGGATTGCCAGCATTTCAACATGGGGTTCCTCCAGGTGGAGGACGCCGACGCCACTGCGAATCTTTCCACAACAAATAGACGATGACGGGAAGGAGCCAGAGAAGAATCACCGTATGCTCATGCGTCCACCCGGCAGAGAAGAACATGTCAGGATCGCTCATCCCAGATCGTCCACAAGATAAGGCCAAAAAGCATGAGCAAGATGCACGCCAACCCAATGCCCAGCCACAAGAAAACAAGGGGGATCATGAATCGTAGCCCAACTTCTTCGCGTGCTTGCGCCAGAGGGCCTTTGCGGACCACAACTTGCCCTTGAGAAAATAGAACTCCCGGCGGCTGCGGGGATGGACCACGAAGTCCCACTTGGTGAGCTTCACCGTTTTAGTCATCCTGCCCTCCTGGCTAGTTAGCTACGTCTGCCGCCCGATCGCCCGCTACACACGAACCTAGCGCAACTGTGGTGGTGCTGGGAGGACGCTGCCTCTTGAAATCTTTCCACAACAACATCAACGTCTCGAGATCCCACACGCAAACCGCGAACACGCCACGCGATTTCGCTTCGGACAAAAACATCATCTGGGCATCGGTCGGTTGGTTCCGGCCACGTTTGCACTCCACGGCGATTCCCACGCCACCACAGCTTGCGGACCCATAGCCCACAATATCCGGCTGTCCAATGGGACCGAACCGGATAAACCGGTCACGCCGACCGCGAGTCTGAACGCGCATCGCCCCGGTGTTCGCCCGCCAGACCATGCACCCTTCGCTCCGGAGGTAGATCAACGCGGCGTTGATAAGACTCGTCTCGCTCACTTCGCCACCCCCTCGGTCATCGCTTTGAGTTGTTCGTGGGTCCGTTGCTGCACCATCACCCGAACCTGAGCCAGATACCGAGCCGGCTCCCACCCGCGAGGCAACACATCGACTTCGGTCGTTAGCTCCTGCCACGCCTCTGGAAACTGCTTGAGATAGCCGATGACTACTCCTTGCGCCTTCTTGACGACCGCTGGCTCCGCCGAGCCCGTCTTGGTCTTGAGGGCTTGCGTGAAGTGTTGCGTGAAGGCAGAAACGGCGTCCGCAGACGCTTCTTTTAAGTCTTTAAGTACTACGGTACGGTACGGTACGGTAGACGTTACCGGAACATTCTCAGAACGTTCTCGTAACGTTACTTTCTCTCGTTGTTTCTTCTTGAGGAACCTGGCTTTACGTCTCCTCGCCTGGAGGAGGAACCTGATTCCGTACTGCTCCCAATCATGGATGGTTCCATCACTGTCTTCCCATCCAGTCTCTCGCAATGCGCACCGCAGATCACCCGGCTGACCGAACCATCGGCTCGCCTGGGCGATCTCCGCGTCCGTGTAGCGACGGAGCTGACCGTCTTCGGCGTAGGCGACCGCCCACAGCCAGAGGTTGACGAGGAGCCCTGTCGCCTCGGCCGGGTGGACGGCGAGCTTCTCGGCGAGGCGGATGACCTTGGGGTGCTCGCGGAGCGTCTGGTGCAATTCAATCCAAGCCATTTATGGTGATATTTGGTCAGCAAATAGTGGCAGAACCTTACCGATACGGCGTTTGGCAATCTCGATATAATCCGGTTGCAACTCGATGCCGAGGAAGTCTTGGCCGAGTTTGAGCGCCACGACCCCCACGGTGCCGGAGCCGCAGAAGGGATCGAGAACCAGACAGGGACGCGTGTCCGCGTGACACGAACAGGTGGGATGCCAACCAGTGGTTGAGGCGATCCGGCGTGTGCGTTCCCCTGATGCAAAAGTAGATTTCTCTCCGAGCGTTTCTGGACGATGATTGCCTTTCGCGGGTCGTCCATCCGTGGTCGTATCGTTGCGATAGCGCACGTCAACCTCCCGTTCCCACGGCACTCCGCAGGTGGCACAGCAGCCCTGCTCACTCGTCCCTGCGCGCAGGCAAGGCTCAACGAGGTCTTCGGGGAAGGTAGCGAAGTGCGCTTCGGGAAACGGCTGGGTCGGAATTGACCAGACGGTGCGGAGGTTGCGGCCAGCGTTATTTCCTCCAACCACCAATCCATCTGCATCATCGCCGCGAGATTGAACGGCTCCTTCTCCCCGCTTATAATTTCCTGTGTAGGGTGTATTCGTTGCGTAGGGTTCTTTAGTCTGATAACTTCGTCCCGCTCGAAGCGCTTGCCGACACCGGACTTCCGACGCATCGCTATACGATTCTCTGACGGCCTCTTGGTCAAAAAAATATGATGGCGATTTCGTCAGCAGGAACAGGTACTCGTGCGATTTCGTCGGCCGATCCGTCACCGATTCAGGCATGGGATTCGGTTTACTCCAAATGATGTCGCTGCGGAGATACCAGCCGTCGGCTTGAAGCGCGAACGCGACGCGCCAGGGGATGCCGACCAAATCTTTCGGCTTGAGGATAGGATGTGTTCCATCTTGAGGGCGCGTAAGGCCATCGCCAGCAATTTGATGATGGGCTTGGTTGATCGAAACACCACGTTGCACTCGCTCCACTTGTTCTTCTGGATTCCCTGAGCCGCTGCGTCCTTTTCCACCCCAGTACGAATCCCCTAGGTTGCAAAAAAGCGTCCCGTCCTTCCGCAGCACCCGGCGCACTTCTCGGAATACCTCGACGATGTGCTGGACGAACAACTCCGGCGTCGGCTCCAAGCCCAGCTCTCCGCGCCAGGCACCGCAGGAGCAGAATGACGCGATTGCCTCGGTTGTCTGCTGTCGTTTTTGGGATCGAATCTCAACTTCCGGTGACATGGCATTACCGTAGCTCTCTGCGCCAAGAGTTGATTCTCCAACGCCACCAGATTTTCCTGGCACGACATAGGCGCTCCACTCATGCTCATGCGTTTCCCCGCCCCAGACCTGCGGCTCCGTCTTGTAGGAACGGAGGCCAAAATACGGAGGGGAGGTTACTACACAGTGGACGCTATCACTTGGCATAGCTCGTAATACATCAAGAACATGACCCTGGCGGATTTCCCACTTCATTTCAATTTCAACACCGCCACGCTGATGCTGGCGGCCGAGAATCGGTAGACCCAGGCCATCTAAGGCGATCCGTCGGTGGACAGCACGGCTTTCGGGAGACGACGACGCTTCAAACTGAGGGGGTTGCCGCAGTGCTTGCAAAAGGGATCGCCAGGTTGAGGTTTCGCGCACCACGGACAGAAGCGCCACGCCCGCGCTGACACGGTTTTGCCCTTCACGAACCAGCCTGAGCCGTAGTACCAATGTTTCTTGTTAGACTCATGGGACACGGTGCGTCTGCGGTCACTCTCGGCAGGACTTACCCATTCCATATGGGAACACCACGCCAGCGTCATGGACACCTCACGCAAACTCCAACTGCCCATTCGCCTCCACCCGCACTGGCTCCTCGTGGAGCTTATAGCACGCATCAAGCAACATCACCGCCGGACACGCCCTCGCCACGCCCCCACACCCTTTGCAATCACCAAGTTTTCTGATGTGGTGATAGCGAATGTCGTAGCCCTCCGCTCGCATTTCAGATACCCGACTGCGAAACTCATAGAACACGGGCGTCGCTCGTAATTGGCCAAGCGTCTTGGGGCCTTCACGTAACAGCTGGAGGATCTGTTGGGTCTGTGTCATCTAGCGCCAATCGTCTTGGTGGTCCTCATGCCCGTCGCAACAGTCACGGCAATCGCCGCACTCCTGACATTCCTGATCCGTTGGTAGCACGCGGCCGCACGTCGGACACGCCCACTCAGGCATCAGCTCACATTGCGCGCCCTGCCGTTCCAGGTGACGATATCGTAGGCGGACATCGGCGTCTTGGCCACCGCGTTCGCTTTCGCCAGCCAGAAGGCACGGTCAGGGTGCGACATCAGAACGGGACACTGTCCGCGTCAACCGCTTTCACGTCAACCAGCGTGTAGTCATTGACGAGCTGCTTTTTCTTCGTGCCATCCGGGCCTTCAATGTCGGCGATGACTTTGCGCTGGGTGATAGTGACCTCAAATGGGCTGTCAAGTTGTTCAGCCTGCTCTTGCAGGGCTTTCATCAGCCGCCAGTTACAGTCCAGATGCTTTGGGGCGCCGCCGTTGTGGACAACGCTAAAACGGTACTGGGTCTTATCCGGGTACTTCTTGCTCGCCGTCGTCCCAACATACTCCAGCACGGTCAGACGCAGCGGCTGGTCGTCAATCAGTTTGACCCAATTCCCGCCGACTGGAGCGTCCTTGCCCATCCGTTCTTTTCCAGGAAATCCCATCACGTGCCTCCTGCGCCGTTGGCGCGTTTGGCTCCAGGCCGACTTTTGGCCTCTTGGAGCCACATCCAGAGTTGTTTGGCATTCAGGAATGCCCCGAACGCCGCCTCGCTGGCGTCCACCGAGGTCGGGTGGCACGCCTTTGTCTTCTTATCGAAGCGCACAATGAGCTTCATGAGGGGTTGCCCTAGTTGCATTTCACGAACCGCCACATCGTAGGCTGCGACCTGCAACGTCATTTCGTCGTAGACGCCAGAGGATGTTTTCCAGTCAATCAGCGTCGGCACGCCATAGACCAGACCGAGGGCGTCAAGCGTGCCAGCGAAGCCGTGCACTTTCGAGTGAATGGTATGCTCGGTCAGCACGGGCTGAAACTCCACCAGCCGCACCCATTCTTCAAACGACCGCAAACACCCCCCGACGACAGGGTCCGTCGTGTCGTAGTCCACCGTCCCGCCACTGAGGACGACGCGGATGAGATCGTGGACGGTCTTCCCGAAGTCTGCGGACTCTTGTTTGATGCGATTCGCTTCCTCCGTGCCGAGCTTGCCGTACCACGACATCAACGCTGGCTTGCTGATGACTTGCAGGATTGTCGTGACCGACGGGTAGAACTCTCCGTCAATCTCGTAGTACCCGTTGCGCCGCTCAAGCGTGACCGAGTCGGACTTCATCGTCGTGGTCATTAGGAATACTCCTTTGCAGCATCCTGTTCGCAATCGAATTTCGTCTGCAACTTCGCCTCTTCCTTCAACTCACCGGAATACGGCACCCCCGCATCGTACTCAGGTAACTCGCACTGATCCGTTTCAATCTCCGCGGCCGCGCACAGGTACTCAACGAGGCTGTTGACCGCTTTCGTCGTCTGCTCCGAAAACCGCACCCCGGCTTTCGTCATGACGAGCTTCCAGTCGAGGGAGGCGGTGAGGATCCGCTGAGCGGTCATGTGCGTCCCTCCGCGTGGGCGTGAGGATCATCAATCTCATACCACGCCTTTTCCACCTGGAGGTACGTTTTCCGGCACGTTTGACAATGTTTCTCACGGACTCGACAGGTACACTCATGAATCAACCCATGACACAAACAAGGGAGCAGTTTATACCGCTCGTAGCGATCCTTGAGGATGCAACATGGGCCGATGCATAAGCGAAGGAGATGTCCCTGTCCGCTCCGACGATAGGGAAAGACGCCGCCGCCTTTCTCAATGACCTTAGGCGCACCGTCGGCGTCTCGTGCCTTCGCTTCGTCGTGTTCGCAATCATCGGCTGAGTAATGGCGAGGCATCAGGTCCGGCCTTCCGCATTGGCGATGGCGGTCTTGACTTTGGCCATCATCCCATCGAGTCGCGCATCGCCTGTTATGGGTTCTTCATTGAAAGCTGATTCGACATCTTTGAGCGCCGCCAACAACTCCGACGCGGCGGCGATGAGGCGGGCGCGATCAGATTGCTTTAGCCCGTTTTTAATTGCTATCGAGTGACGCTCTCCACGCGATGTTTTACCGTGAGATTCTCGATCTTCCGCGTTTTGCTTCTGCGTTCCCCATTCGAGGTTGCAGATATGATTATTTTGCTTATTACCGTCGCGATGTCGCGCTTCGTGATAGATCGACGGGCGCGGAGGACCGAAGTGTGCAAGCACAAGCGTGTGCGTCAGCAGATGCCGACGCGACTTTCCATTCACGATACGAACGCCGGGATAGCCGTAGCTATTGAGAATCGGAATCAGTCTGCGCTTCCCATAGCCGCGCCAATTTGATTTGACGGAAAAGACTTCTCCCTCGTTTGAGATTTCGTAGCCTGGAAATCCCTCAACTGGTTTCGTGTGGCTCATTGGACACTCATCGGTTGCGGCACATGCCCGTTCTCCTTCGCCTTGCCCGACGTGTGCACATAGCCCCACTTGGTTTGTGAGACTGGCTTGCCGCACACGGCGCACCGCACGCCAGCCTTCCGACGCTTACCCATCACGACCTCCTTCTCGCGCCAAGCGAGAAACGCCCCATCGCCGGCCGCGGCGAGGTAATACGTCCGCGTTGGCGCACAGGTCCGTGAGGCCTGTCGCCGGACGATGGGGCAGGATGCCACACCCGCCAAGGGCGTCATAAGCTATTTCCTTTTCGATTCCGTCGTTTCCCGTTCGCGTCAATGACGCGCTTGATGGTGCGGGATGTGCGAGCCGCATTCTCTCGGTGCTCGATAAACCGACAGTTCTCAATGCTGTAATGTCCGTTGGGGTCAATGCGGTCAATGGAGGAAGATTGAAGCTGATCGGCGTGGTCACGGAACCACAAGAACTTTACGTCTTGAAGCGAGAGCAGGCACTTAATTCCTTGCCCGCCATAATAGATGTAGTCTTTGAAATTCGGATTGTTGCAGCGGGTTTTGATGCCGCGATAGATGACCTGCCAGGGATGGCGGGTAAGATATTTCCGGTTCGCTTCACGCGACATTTCCGGGTGAAGCTGTCGATACTCGCGGTAGTAGGCACGCCGAAAGGCACGAACCCGATCAGCGGCTGTTGGAAAGGACGAGTGCGGGAAGTGGCGAAGGCGAACGGTGGGGTGACTAACGAGCGAACGCGGTTGATCCGCGTCGCCAATACCTATTATGAGACCTTTTTCAGATCCAGAAGAGGTCGGCCCGGGGCGCTTGGGAGCATCAATCGTCTTTCGACGACCACAAGGGTTACTCGTGCCCGGGCCTCCCAACATGGAAGGCGAGGTATCAGAGAATGCAGACATCAAAAAGCCCTCGTGGTTTTCCGATGCTCCCAAGTCCGTTCATGTGAGAAAGTCTACGCTCAAAACAGCAGCTTGTCAAGCCCTAATTTCGCGCCCCCACCGCATTGCCCAAAATCGCTTGCGACTTTGCTGCGGAATCAATCGGGACACCGCCAATTCCACATGGCGTTGCTCCTTCGGCGTTTCCAGCTGCGGATGCTCCGGATCATTGCACAATCGCGAGGGGCGCTGGCGGGGCGCTCCATCGTACCACCGAGTCTTACGCCGGTCCTCCGCGGGTTTGATGCTGGGATGTTCGATGATGCGCTCGTAGGAGAGTTGCAGGACTTCACAGAGCGTGTCGATGAACTCGATGGAGGCCGACCGCCGGCCCCGCTTCACGTCGCAGACGTGCGAGGCCGAGAAGCGCATCCGGCGCGCCAGCTCCCGATCCGACCAGCCGTGGGCTTGCTGCAAGAGCGTGACCCGATCCCAACGAATCCGTGCCATGTTCGCCTCCTGCGAATGGGTGTTCGCGCCATGTGAACGACGGAGGCGAAGTGTAGCAACTCATCGGGCGAATGTCAAGGAGCAGAAACGTACGTAAGTCTAAGCAAGATTACGTAGTTATCACAACCGATTTCTGTTGATTTTTTGGTGTGAGTTGGTATCCTAACTACGCTGCGACGCACTCTACTCAGACTTTCTCGGCCTTTCGGGGCCGCGCCCGGTCCGTGTTGCGTCGCAGCAACTGGCCGGGCGGTTTGTTTCAGGACCATGCAACCGCCGAAGATCAACGACTGTCTTGTGCGTCAGATTGATCCGCAGACGCATCGGGTAGTGTTCGGAGAACGGACGAGTCCGACGCAGATTTTTGGGACGGTGTGGAAGGATCACGGACTTGAGGATCTACGCAGGCTACAGCATCGTCTAGCGGACCACTTAGCTCAGTCACCTCCTCGTAGTATCGTCCTTGAAAATTGCTGGACCCATCCGGTGGGATGGCCTGAGGATCAACGGGTGACTGTGGAACTGTCTGAGGTCGTCGCACGCCAGTTACTTGAGAAAGTGACGAAGCATCTAGTTGATGTGGAGGCAGGTCATCCGAAGTCGGGCGAGGGTCAGGCGTTTCCTGGGGTGTCGTGGTCATGATTGCTTCCTCCGTTGTTTGGGATGTTTTGGCGCGATGCGTGCACTTGTACCCGCGTCAGTCCAGATGATCGCTCCAGGCTTGGTTCCACCCTTAAAGATAGGACCCGGGCGCGTCCCGGCCTTGAACATGCGACACAGTCTAGTGCCAGCGTAGAGGGGCGCGATGCGGTGGGTCATGGTGGCATGAGCATCCAGTTCATCACCGGATTTCATCCCGCCAAGACACAGGATGAGGTAATTGTGCTGGTGTGTTTCTCTGATGAACCGATTGGTCCGGCTGGCCCCGCGAAGAATCAACAGGTGGCGTGTACGATTGCCATGTCGTCTCGCATGGCGGAAGCACTCGCATCACAGTTGAAGCTCCTGGTAAGCACACCACCCACGTCGTCGAGTTAGTCATGAGTGAGGAGGGGTGGGCGAGATGATGGTTGCATGAAAGTTAAGCTCGCCTTCTACGTGGAGGGCGAGCAGTTACGCGTGACGGTGGTCGAACCTCCCATCCCTGGTGAAGCAACATCTGCAACATATTGGTACACGCGCACGGGGGCAACCAGAATGTTGGCTGTTCTACGACAACTACCCGTCGGCGAAATCGTGTTCCCGTTGTGGCTGTTTGCGGACCGGGACGAGGCCCCGATGCAACCCGTCTTGATGTCGCAGGCGCTTCGTGACATCGTCGTGCGACGTGGCGAGGCATGGTTAGGGTCCTAACGGAGGAAGCGTGTGCGAGATGAAATGGATAATCTTTTTTGCCATCTTGTGTCTTCTTACTTGGTTTTTTGAACTCAATCAATCGAACTGGTTAATTGGATGGCTCGCCCTTTGGGTTCTTCCCGGCTTATACGCAATAGGAGGAATAACTTTATTCGTAGGAATCAAAGAAATCAGTCGTCCATTCAGAGACATAATTATTTTCATATTAGGCCTTATCGTCTTCTGGTACTTAGGTGCTATCAGTAGACAACCCATTGTCCTACTTTATTGAAGTTCTTCAAGTCTCCTCTGCGTTCTGGTTTGCAACAATTCCATTTGCTTGCGTTGTTGCTCCTTTGTCAATGTCCGGTTCTTGAGAATCCGACTGCGCTCAATGGCGGCCTCACGTTTGATTGCATCATAACGCCGTGTTCTTTGGAGTCTTGCTAGATTCATCGTCGTAGGAATAGTCCGCAAACCGAAAACCCCTCCGGCAATTTCAAACGGCAAATCATATTTAATACCATAGTAGGTCGAGCGTCCCATGAATGCATCCAAGAGCTTCTTGCCAGTATATCCAAATAAAGGTGGCATAACTTGACGAAACGCTGTGCCTCCCACCGTCGAGAGGACTTCTGATGGCGTAGAACCTGGCTTAATAACTTCTCGTCCAGTAAATGGTTCACGGTTTGACACAGCCGTAGAAATGGCCTGCGCAATAGGGTTCTCAACGGTCAATCCCAATGCCTGATTGACGGGTCCACGGATAGTGGGCGGCAGGTTGCGAACGAGTTGATTGGCACCCTCCATGTCGATCAGATCGCCATACGGCATAACGAACTGCATATCCAGTAACCGAAGACTCCCGTTGGCATCTCGGAATGGCAGAAGATACTTCATGCTCCCACGCTGGCTCTGTTTGACGACGCGCAGGTCTTCATCCGAAAGACCCAGTCGTTGTACCGCAAACTCCTCCATGCTCTTAAATAAGATCGGGTATTTCCAGAAGGCAATCGGTCGTCGGATCGCCGCCTCGACCATCGCAGGCAGCGCTTTATATTTGAACGTCACGAAAGGCGCGCCGATCCCATATTTCAGGTTGCGAATGTTCTTGATCGCCTGCGGGACTTTAGCATAATTGAACAACCACTTTTCCGCGTTAGCAACCGCCGCGGCAGGACTTAACCCTTGGGCGCGGTCATCAATATAGGAGGCGAGCTTATACAAGCCTTCCATCTTCTGATAGAGATCGCCAGCGCTCTTGAAGATGCCTGACGCAGACAATTCAGCGAGCTTCTCTGGCAACCCCACCTGTCCGGCAGTCTGATACGTCCGCAACAACGCCTGGATTTCCGCCTGATGGAACGTCCCGCTAAACAATCCCACCTTACGTGCCTCCTGTGTCCATTGGCCTACTTGGCCTAAATCTTCCAACGCCAGACTCAGCAGTGCGGGCTGTTTGTGGAGTGGCACGCCCTTGAGATCCAGCAGGATCGTATTCGACATCAGGTTGCGGAACTGCGTCGCGGGGTTGAGTGGTACCTTGCCAAATTTCCACAGACCGAGGATGGCGTTGAAGGTGCGTTCCGCATCCGTCTTGGTCTGCACCATCTGGTTGATGTCCTCAGCCACCGCCGGAGCGACATATTTACCTTCCAACCGTCCTAAGCGTGGGACGCCGCGAATGGACGCCCCTTCGAGTTTCACCCAGCCTGCTTGTGGTGCAGAAGACGCGAGCGTGGAATTGCGCGAAACCACATCAAACAACCGTGAGGTTTCCACATCAAAGCTCAGGTCATTGATCGTCCGCGCCACCACATAGGGGGCTTCGCGGATTTCACCCATACGCTGACGAGACGCTAATGGAAAATCTGCGGTCGGTACGTCTTTGCGGAGGCGAAAACGCTGGAACTGGATCGCGGATTCGGCACGCCGAATGTCCCGAACGCGCGCCTGGGCATCACGGATAATCCCTTCAGCCGTAAAACGTCCTGGGACGCCTTCCTTGGCTCTCAAGAGTTGCATGACCCGCTCAGGACGAGCAGTCGCCAACCGTTCAACCGATCCCATGCCAGCGCGTCGTAGACGCTCCTGGCTGATGCCGCCAATCGATTGAATGGACCCGATATTGCGTAAGGAAGCAATCCGGCGCTCCTGCTCGGCCATGCGTCCTCCGATCTGCGCTGTCATGGCCTCCTTCACCGGCACCGCCCGTCCGCGAAACTCCTGCCCACGCATTCGGACATTCCGAGCTGGCAGACCGAAGAGTTGCGAGAGGCGTTTTTGCCCTTCCTTGCTCCGATAATACCGTCGCGTATACGTCCCCATATTCGCATCAATCGCCTGCTTGATGCCTTCTGGCAGCGGCATTTTGAGCATATCCTGGCTGATCTCATCAATCGTCTCACGCGCCAACTGGGCGCGTGCCGCCAGATCAGGTCGGGCCCCAGCCGTGACGCCACCTTGCACGATCTGGAGAATGCGTTGCTGTTCCGCGCGAGACAAGGCCCCAGGAGTTGCACTCACCAATTTCTGTGCGAGCGCAGGGGTGTCACGTTCCAAGAGGCGCAAGGTGGCGGTCAATTCCTTCTCACCCATTCGTCGGGATAACAACATTCCGAGCGCCGCTGATTTCTCTTGACCGAGGGCCAGTTGTACGAGCCGATCATCGGCAGCCTTGGCATATTCTTGCGGTTGTCCGTAGCGGAAGATCACGGCTCGTTT